>SL_5KL_010_SEDDRAFT_10000198_pt1 | contig 37343 bp, 40 predicted proteins | sample SodLakKL_010_SED_FD_9118 | JGI IMG/M metagenome (IMG submission 9118)
TTATTTTAACTATCTATATAATTTTTGACATAAATTTAAAGAATTATTCAGCAGAAGAAGAAACTCTCCTCCCTTAGTTCTCTTATTCTGCTTATTTTAGATAGGTAACTTTTTCAGATAAATATTTTCCAGGCAAAAAATTGTTCTTTGCAGTTTTTGTTAGCTGCCAGATTATTTCAATTGTTTATTACCAGAATTTCCAGGAAATTTCCTGGATCAAGGTTAGGCAGGATAAACAGTTAATCTTGTACAATAACACCAACACCATCAGGTATTACAGTTATCGAACCAGCCTTATATTTCAGCTTTCTCTCAGCCATAGCCAGAGCCTCTTTTATCGATCCAGCCTTACTCATATGCATATTTTCAACCATTTCCCGGGGTGCCGCTGTAATCATAATCACCTCAAATTTATCCAGAATTCTCGCCAGTATTTGTGATTCCCACTGGTCTGGAACAGTTTCCTTTCTATCTCTCCTTTTAATATCTTCTCTGATCTGCCTGGGACTGCTGGCCTGCAAAAATGTTTTATAAAAACTTTCACCTCCGTGGCCATCGGAGCATTCTGCTGCAATAATTATTACCCCGCCTGGTTTGCAGGTCGCTTCTGCAGCAGTCATACCCTTAACTGCCTGGTAGATATTTTGATCTAAAGGGTACCCTCCATTTGTGGTTATTACTATATCAGCAGGTCTAGCCTGAACTCCGGCCAGTTCAGCAACAAATCTGCAGCCCTTCTCATGAGCTTCTTTAAAATCTCCCGCGAAGGCATTAATTATCTTTTTATCCTCATTAATCGCCACATTTAAGATAAAGGCTAAACCTGCCTGTTCTGCAGCAAAAAGCATGTCTTTGTGCATCGGATTTCCCTCAATAATTCCCGTTCTGGCTTTTTCATGAGCGATAAACTCCCCACAGTGATTGGCCAGGACAGTCTCTTTGCTGGCTACACCTGGCAGCACACTTTTTCGACCGCCGGAAAAACCGGCAAAGAAGTGAGGTTCAATAAAACCCTCTGCTATTAATAGATCAGCTTCCACAGCATTTCTGTTTAATCTTAATCTTCCTCCTGAAGGTAAGGTGCCGCAATCAACCATAGCACTGTTTTCGGTGCTAATATGCATTACAATGTTTTCATTCTCAACTATCTTATGACCAAATTTTTCTTCCAGCTCTTCTCTGCTGGAGGGCCTGTGAAAACCGGTAGCTATTAAAAGTTTAATGCTGGCTTCGGGATTGCCTTTTCTTATTTCTCTTAACAGAGGAGGGATGATAAATTTACTGGGAACCGGCCTGGTATGGTCACTGCAAATAATTACAACATTTTTTTTATCTTTCGCCAGCTCCGATAATTTTTTTGATCCAGCAGGACTGGCTAAAGCCCTGTCTACCAGGGAATGCTGCTCCAGTTCAGGCTGATATTCACCGGCTTTTGAAGACAGTACACCGGCAATTTTCTCCTCAGGTAAAGAAAAGCTAAGGCCTTCTCGACCATAGGGGACTGTAAAATCCATAAAATTTCACCTCTTACATTAAGGAATAAAAATTTAAGAGAGGCGGCTCCCTCACTGCCAATGTCAATAGAAACCGCCTCCTTGCTGTCCTTTCTATGATGGAAAATTTTCTGTTAAGCTTTCAGCTTAAGTCGTTTAGCAGAAATTCCTTTCCAGAGCAGTTGAATTATTCAAGATCAAATATTTTGCCGGGATTCATTATATTATTGGGATCAAAAATCTTTTTTATCTTTTTCATTAATTCCAGTTCAACTGCAGAGACTGCCTCGGGAAAATACTTTTTTCTTTTAGAGCCAATGCCATGCTCACCGCTTATAGTTCCTCCCAGTCTGTATGTCACTTCATACATCTCTTTTAAGCATTCATCTTCAATTTGATACCACTTTTCCATGCTATGCTCCGGATTCTTAACCAGGGTGGCATGCAAATTACCATCACCGGCATGACCATAACAGGGAATTTGAATGTCATATTTTTCGCTCAATCTATCCAGCTCCGGAATCAAATCGGGGATACTGGCTATTGGTACTACAATATCCTCCAGACTCTGTTCGGGACTGATAACCATAAATGCTTCAGCAATATTTCGCCGGACATCCCAGACTCTTTCCCTGGTCGTATGGTTATCGGCAACATATACCTCCTGGGCCCCGTTTTTTTCACAGACCTCTCCGATCTTAAAGTAATCATTCTCTACCTGCTCCTCTTCAGCGCCATCAACTTCAATTAATAGCATGGCACCACAATTCTGATAAGGAAGATGTTCATTAAGATATTCACAGGAGGCCTGAACAGATCTCCTATCCATAAACTCTATTCCAGTAGGGATTATGCCAGTTTCAGTCATAATTTTGGGAACTGTGGCTATAGCAGTTTCAGCATCTTCAAAAAGCACCAGCAGGGCAACCTCTTTGGTCGGCTTTGGCAGAAGCTTAATTGTAGCTTCAGTAACTATACCCAGGGTCCCTTCAGAACCGATCAGCAGTCTTTTCAGGTCATATCCTGTAACATCCTTAACCCTTTTGCCTCCCAGTCTCATAACCTCACCGGTTGGTAAAACAACCTCCATTCCCATAACATAGCGGCCGGTGACTCCATATTTTACTGCTTTACCGCCGCCAGCATTTTCAGCTATATTGCCCCCAATAAAACAGGATTCCAGACTCATGGGATAACCGGCAAAAAACAGCCCTTCCTCGGCAAGATCTTCCTGAACATTATTGGTAATAACTCCGCCCTGAAGCACCATCATCATGTTGTCAAAGTCATATTCAATAACTTTATCCATGTTTTCAACAGATAGTACTATCCCGCCATAATCAGGAATAGCTCCCCCGGAAAGACCGCTTCCTGCCCCTCTTGGTGTTACAGGAATCAGCTCTCTATTGGCCAGTTTAACAATGGACTGCACCTCTGCAGTAGAAGAAGGTTTGACTACAACTTCAGGCATCTTCGCGTATTTTTCTTTTGGCGTTTCGTCGTGCGAGTAGGCCTCAATCTTGTCCCTGTCAGTTAAAACATTTTTCCCGCCAACTATTTCTTTTAGTTCAACTAAAATCTCCTCAGTTACTGGATTATACTTCAACCTTCTCTACCTCCTTCTCCCGGGCTAATCTCTCATTCAGCATAGGTACCAGTTCAAAAAGATCACCGATCAAACCGATGTCAGCAACTTTAAAAATATCAGCATCGGGATCTTCATTTATGGCAACAATATTCTCCGAGGTTTTCATGCCGGCCAGATGTTGGATTGCACCGGAAATTCCAACAGCAATATAAAGTTTCGGAGTAACAGTTTTGCCGCTCAAACCGACCTGATGAGGATAGGTTATCCAGTCCATCTCAACTGCATCTCTGGAAGCTCCCACCACCCCACCTAAATACCCCGCCATTTCCCTGATCAGCGCAAAATTTTCTGCTTTCTTGAGACCCTTTCCTCCCGCCACTACTATATCTGCATCTACTATATTTACATCCTCACCTTCCGAGGTTCGAAAACTCAGCCTCTCAACTCTGCCGTCATATAACCCGGGATCATATTTAATTTCAACAACCTCTCCCTCCCGGCCGGGAACCTGCTCGGCCGGACTGGTAGATTTAGGTCTAACCGTTGCCATCTGGGGGCGATGTCTGGGGGTATGGATTGTAGCCAGAATATTACCACCAATTGCCGGTCTTGTTTGCAATAAATTGCCGGTTTCTTCCTCAATATCAAGCTCAGTACAATCTGCCGTCAGGCCTGCTTCCAGCCTTACTGCTACATGAGGCAGCAGGGTACGACCCATAGTTGTGGCTGCTCCCAAAATAATTTCAGGTTTATGCTCTTCCACCAGCTCCACCATAACATTGCTGTAATTCTCAACAATAAAGTTCTCCAAACGTTTATCATTTACCAGGTAAACTTTATCTGCTCCTGCCTCAATCAGACGGCGGGCTTCTTCTTTACTAACGTTGTTGGATATAATCAGAGAAGCAAGCTCAACTTCAAGTTTATCAGCAAGTTTCCGGCCCCGGGTTAAGAGCTCAAAGGCGACTCTTTTAATCTCACCCTTCTTAGCTTCCGCTAATGTCCAGACTCCTTGATAGCTCATATTTTATAATTCCTCCTTCAATCTTTCTTAAAATAACATTTTCTTAACTCTAGCAGGTAATAATCTGCCTGAGAAAATTTTTATAGCTATAATGCTTTAATTCCTTTGAGATACCCCAGAAATTTAAAAATAGCTAAATTGCTGGTTTATTAAAGCATCTCTTTGGACTTTAAATACTCAACCAGTTCTTCTACAGCGGTTTCCTGTTTGCCTTCCTCACTGGCATCGATTATTCTGCCGCCTCTGGTTACTTTGGGCCTATCAATATTTACAACTCTGGTAGGCGAGCCCTGGAGCCCCAGGTTATCCTTATTCATCTCAATCTGTTCGGAATTTTTAGGCTCGATTTCTACATCTCTGGCTTTCCTCTTGCCTGACAGGGTTGGCAGCCTGGGATAATTAATTTCCTTTACCACGGTTAGTAAAGCCGGCAGGGGAAGCCTCAATTTCTCATAACCTTCCTCTAATAGCCTCTCAACAGTTATACTATTTTCATCAGGCTCTGTATAGGAAGATTCCTCTGCTATATAAACTTTCTCCACTGTACTTACATAGGTTGCCAGAGGCAAATCTAAAAAAGAGGCAATTCCCGGCCCCACCTGAGCAGTATCACCATCAGTTGCCTGGAGCCCGCAGAAAATCAAATCATAATCTCCAATATCTTCAATACAGCGGGATAGAGCATAGGAAGTTGCCCAGGTGTCGGAACCTGCAAACTCCCGTCCTGATAAAAGAATCCCATCATCACAACCCATAGCAATAGCCTCTCTTATCGCCTTTTCTGCTGAAGGCGGGCCCATGGTTATGGCAATTACCTCACCGCCATGTTCTTCCTTCAGGCGAATTGCTGCCTCAATTGCATAAAGATCCAGAGGATTAATTATGCTTTCCACCCCATCTCGAACCATGGTTCCTGTTTCCTCATCCATTTTAACATTACTGGTTTCCGGTACCTGCTTGATTGGTGTAATTATTTTCAAACCAGATAACCTCCTAACTTTTTATACCTGATGGTCTTGTTTTTAGAGAAAAAATAAATTGCCATCTTATGTATGATGGTCAGACCATCATATCTTATATATATATTCTTAGAGATTTATTTAATTTCTCCTGCCTGTTCTAGGATTTTTTATAAAAAAATATTTAGCTTTAATATAATTTATCCGTTAAATCCTCTATTAAAAACAAAAATATCGGCCATAAAGACCGACATTTCATATGTTTGGATCATCACTAAATTAGTCCACTATATTCTAACAGTGATTGGATTTAACCTTCGATTTCCCTGTTAATTAACTTTTCGACAAACTCTAAATGAGTTTTCATTTCCTGCATCGAGAGCTCAGGATCTCCCTTTTTAATCGCAGAAAAAATTCGATGATGTTGGGCTGTGAATTCATTCATGGTATCCGGCCGGGAAACAAGTTTGGTTCTGGTATGTTTTATGTGAAAATCCATGGCACCCATTATTGATATCATAACATAGTAGAGAACATTGTTCTTGCTGGCCCGGGCTATTGAATAATGAAAATCTCGATCCAGGTTAATGCTGTCCTCTTCAAATCCAGTCCGAATCTCCATTTTCCCTACAATTTCATCCAAAACATTAATATCCTCCTGGCTTCTTCTCTCGGCAGCCAGTCTGACACTATCTACCTCCAGTACCCGACGAAGCTCCAGCAGCTCTCCGGCAACATCATCTTCCAGCAGCAGGGCTAGAGATAGAGGTTCTAAAAGATTTTTATCCGCAACTTCTTTGATAAAAGTGCCTTCGCCCGGCCTGCTTTCGATCAGACCTATCATTTCCAGGGCACTGAAAGCTTCCCGAATTGAAGCTCTGCTGACACCCAGCTGCTCTTTCAGGGATCTTTCTGAAGGAAGCTTATCACCCCGGCGAATATCTCCTCGATAAATCATCTCCTTAATCTGCTGAATTACCTGTTCATAAACTTTATTAGTTTTAATTGGTTCAAATTCCATAATTTTCACTCCGTAGTTTCCGACTGATTATCAAGTTCGGATGAGATCTGCCTGAAAGATTTTGTTATCTCATCACCTTTTTATCTTATCATAATTATAAACTAAATGAAAATTATTGTTGACTGCTGCGGGAAAAGAATCTATGTTCAGAAAAATTAAGATTAATTTTGCCCTTGCTGGACTTAATTTTATCAGTTTCTGCATCTACCCTGATTTTGCATTCGAAACAGAGTCCTGTAATGTTCTCACAACTAATTTCTCTATTACATATTTTGCAGCGCATTATTATAACCCCCTGTTAAACTTCATATAGGAAAACCTGGCATATTTGTGAAATACATCACTTGCTTGGGTATATTTTATCTCTTTTAAGGAAAAAATTCAAGTTTTCCAGTAAAATTTTATTTTATTACAGCTCCACCTTACCTAATATTCCATTTATAAAAGAGTAGGATTTCTCACTGCCAAAGCTTTTAGCCAGTTCCACAGCTTCATTGATTGAGACAGCTTTAGGTATATTATCCAGAAATAATATCTCATAGATAGCTATCCTGAGGATATTCTTATCAACAACAGCCAGCCTGCTAATTCTCCAGTTTATTGCCTTCTCGGAAATTATCTGATCCAGTCGTTCTAATTCCTGACAGACCCCCTTAATAATTTCCAGATGATAATTGTCGCTGGACTCCCCCTCATAAAGACCCCCAGGAAAAATAATATCCTGAGGTAAGCAGCCAACTGTTGCTTTGTCCTGAATCTCCAATGCATATAGATATTGAAGGGCTTTCTCTCTTTCCTGATGCCTTGTTAAAGTTTTCATTAATTTAGATCACCAACTATCAATAAATGGCTGTCGACTGCAGCACTAAATCTATCAAAATCACCTGCTAGGAAAGATTGCCGGGAAACAATTTCTCTACCAGTTCCCAGAAATCTCTTTGTAAACTATCCCTGCTGCCAAGCAGTCCTCCCAGCAGGGTAAGAAATGCAATTAACAGGGCCCGCGGCACTCCTAATGTCAAAATTAATATTGCAAACACCAGCCCCAGCAGTCCTCCAGCAATAATGCTGGTATTTTCAACTATTTTGTTCCTCATCAGCTGATAAAATCTATCTCTATCCATAGAGTGCCAGCCTCCTTTTAAAATCCACCGGGGCTGTCTTTATCACTATCTTCTGAGTCTTCTTTCTTTCTGCTTTTTCTCTCAGTCTCTTTATCCTCTTTAGTGCTTCTGGAAAACCGGTTCGCGGCAAAGTTCTGTCCTGATTCCTTTACATCTCCTGAATTATCTTGTTTCTCTTCCCGGTCTTCTTTAACATCTTCAATATCTGTTTTTCCCTTTTTATCATCCTGATTTTTACTTTTTTGTGCCTTCTCCTTATCTTCCTCATCTTCTTCCTTAATCCATTTATCTATATCGGTTTTTTCCTCTGCCCCGGATTGATTCTCTGTTTTGACTTTATCTTTTGTTTTTAAACTGTCTTCATCCTCAGCATGATCCTCTCTCTTAGCTTCTTTCTTTCTGAACTTATCCAGAATCTTATCCATCGAACTCTTTTTTTCCTCTTTTTCTATCTCCTGTTCTGCTTCAACCTTATTGTCAGATTCCTCTTTATCGATTTCTCTATCCAGCTTCTCCTTTTTTTCATCCAGCTCTTTCCTGCTCTCTTTCTCCCTGGCAGGCTTAACTCCAGGAGTTTTAGGAGAAAAATCTGGCTTTCTTTTACCCGGTGATATGCTTTCAATTAAAATCTGAACCTTTTCAATTTCCGCTCCGGTAATGTCTTTTAAACGATATCTGACATCATTTTTTATTCTTTCAGTTAAATCCGGGATATTTTGATTCTCCTCAACAGCAATTCTCATCTGAACTTCCATACCTGTTTCTCTGGAATTAAGTTCGGTGCTCTTAATTTCCAGCCCCTTCTCTTCTCTAACAATACCTCTGATCATTTTGTCCAGAGCTTCCAGGGTAATATTAATCGAGCCGTGTTCATCACTGCTGATGGTGGCAACTTTAGACTTTGTCTGGAAAAGAGGATAGAGCGCCCAGGCTGTCAGCAATAAAATTGCCAGAAAAATCAATCCTGCTGCTGGATTTTGATACAGATCTGCTTCAATATTCTGCAGGAGTTCTGAGCCTGTCAGTCCAAAACTAAATACAGTCAGGATCAGCACCATTATCATGAGAACAGCCAGGAGTAAAATATTAATTAATTTATTTAAGCTTTTCATCCTTAGTCCCCTCCTTGTCGGGTTCTTCTTCCTCCAGATCCTCAGGCAAATATTCATCTTGCTCTTTACCAGGAAATTCAACTCCCTGAACATGAACATTAACCTCTGTAACCTTTAATCCTGTCATACCCTCGACGGTCTTTTTGACATTGTCCTGAATTTTCCAGGCTAAATCGGGAATTGAACTGCCATATTTAATTATGATATAAAGATTAATCCGGGATTCATTTTCTTCAATATCAACCTTAACACCCCGGGACAGGTTCTTTCTGCCGAGCATATTGGCCAGACTGCCGGCAAAACCCCCGCTCATGGAATATATTCCCTCTATTTCAACAGCTGACATACCTGCAATAATTGCAATAACTTCATCAGCTATATTGATGGTGCCCAGTTCTCTTTCAGGCATATCCTTTCCTCCCATCTAATATAAAAGCATAATACAGGATCAATACTAAACCAGCCAAAATTTAATAATGCTTGATTTCTTTTATTATATCATCTTTTTCGGCAAACTGGCCAATTATTATTGCTCCAACCGGTTTGCCCTCGCTATTTTTAAAAATTCGGCAATAATTATCATCATCTCTCTTCACCTCTGAGGTAATACCCTTTCCTTCCTCGAGAATCCCCAGAGATGTTACATCTATCCCGGCAATTTTTAAGGTATGGGAAGGAATAAAACTGGCAAATCTGGCAGCAGATCCAACCATGTTTTTCCCTGATATTTTTCCCTGCTCCATGGATGGTGGCCATATCCCGTAAACACTTCCCTCAAATTCAGCTGAATCACCTGCAGCGTAAATATTTTCCACGCTGGTTTCCATTTTATCATTTACAATAATTCCCTGAGCAGTTGCAATTTCGGTATCCTCAACCAGTTCTTGATTTGAACGAATTCCCGCCGACAGCAGCGCCATATCTGCCTCAATCAGGGTTCCATTATTTAATTCAACAGCCTCTAATCTCTGATTTCCTATAAATCTGCTGGTAAGGCTCTTTAAAAAGAAGTTACAGCCCATCCGTTCCAATTTATCCTTTAAAATTTTACCGGCCCTTTTGTCGAGCTGTTTTTGCAGCAGATGCTCGGCCATTTCCACCACAAAGACTTTAGGAACCACATTATCCAGATTAAAGGCTGATTCCAGGCCCAGCAGACCTCCCCCTATTACCACAGCAGTCTCTGATTTCTTGGCCTGCTGGTAAATAATTCTGGCATCTTCAGAATTTCGCAGGGTAAAAATATTTTCTTTATCCACACCGGCAATTGCAGGAACAAAAGGTTTTGCCCCCTGCGCTAATAAGAGTTTATCATAGCTATATTTGCCCTGATCTGAAACAACCTGATTATCATCGGGCAATATTTTTTTTACTTCCTCTTCCAGCCGCAGATCTATGCTATTTTTGGCAAACCAATCCCGGTCATTTATGATAATGTCCCGCACATCTATATCTCCGGAAAGACACTGAATCAACCGGGGGCGATAATAAAAAGCCTCACTCTCTTTAGATATTATAGTTACATTGTCCTGTTTTTTATCAATTTTTTTAATAATCTCCTTTGCTGCGGAGACCCCTGCCACCCCGGAACCAATTATCAAATAGTCCATATAATCTCCTCCTGCTTTGACATTACCAAATGTTCTTTCATAGGTTTTCTGACATTACCCGNCAATAGATTATGCCCTCTCCAGATATTCACCGGTCCTGGTATCTATCTTTATTTCCGTCCCCTCTTCAATAAACATAGGAGCCTGCAAAGAATATCCTGTCTCCACCTCTATCTCTTTGGTGGCCCCGGATACGGTGTCACCTTTGACAGCCGGTGGAGCTTTAACAACCTCCAGGACAACAGAAGTGGGCAGATTAATATCTATTGGTTTGTTTTCGTAAAATACCAGCTCTACCTCCATATTTTCCCTAATAAATTTTAACCTATCCCCCAGCTGGTCCTGATTTAAATAGGTCTGCTCATAGGTGTTAGTATCCATAAAAACATGCTGATCTCCATCCTGATATAAATACTGCATCGGTCTCTTTTCGATGTGAGCCTGTTTTACCTTTTCGCCTGCTCGAAAAGTTTTATTAACAACATGTCCATCAGTTATGCTTTTAAGCTTTGTTCTGACAAAGGCCCCTCCCCGGCCTGATTTAGAATGTTCAAAATTAACAACGGTATAAATATCATCTTCCAGTTCAATTGTTAATCCGGTAGAAAAATCATTTGTTGAAATCATGATATAACTCCTTTTAAATTAATGATTTAAATTTTTAAATAATGATTTAAGTTTGCAGTTTAAATTACTTATAGCTATTTCCATTTTATTATATCATATCTATTTTTAAACACCAAAAATCCCTCAAGCATTATCAGCCTGCAGGTTAAAGAAAATTAGTCTTCACCAATTCTTTAATTTCCGGCTATTATAAGATCATTAATTCTTTAGAACTGGAATTCAAAACCCGGCAGCCGTCCTCTTCAACAACCAGGTCATCTTCTATTCGAACTCCACCCCAATCGGCGATATAAATGCCCGGCTCGTTGGTGACAATCATGCCGGGTTTTAAGGTATCCTCGGATTGGGTGGAGAGCCTGGGAGCTTCATGAACCTCAATTCCAATTCCATGCCCCAGTCCATGCCCAAAGTTATCGCCATAACCTGCCTCAGTAATTATCTCCCGGGCAATATTATCGGCCTCAACACCTGTCATACCAGCCTTCAGTTTGCTGCTGACCTCTCTGTGAGCCTCTAATACTATCTGATAAATTTCACTCTGCCTTTCATCAGGCTCTCCCAGAATAACAGTGCGGGTCATGTCAGAGCAGTAATTATTATAATAAGTCCCAAAGTCAAAGGTAATAAACTCTCCCTGAGCAATCTCCTTATCAGAGGCTACTCCATGAGGAAGAGATGACCTTTTTCCTGAAGCAACAATAAAATCAAAGGCCGGTTTCTCTCCCCCTTCTTTGCGTAATAGATATTCCAGCTCTGCAGCCAGCTCCTTTTCTGTCCTGCCTGGTTCAATATAATTCAACAGATTATCAAAGGCCCTTTCCGTTATTTCAACGGCCTTGCTGATATCTTCTATCTCCTCGGGCTCTTTAACAATTCTTAATTCTTTCACCCTGCCCTTCAGGGGAACAAAGATTATATCTTCACAGAGCTCTGTCATTTTATTGTAATATTCATAGGTAACATCATCATCTTCAAAGCCCAGGCTGGAGATATTTAATTCAGTCAAAAAATCAGCCAGTTTTTCCTCTTTATTACGGCTTATTTCCTTTATCTGATAATTTGCTACCTGCTCATTGGCCTGCTCTACATAGCGAAAATCGGTGATAAAATAATCTTTCTCTCCCGTAATAACCAGCACCCCGGCTGTTCCGGTAAAACCTGAAAGATAGTAGCGATTTTCTGATGAGGTGATTAAAATTGCATCAAGCTCTTTCTCCTCTAAGATTTTATAAACTTTTTCCTTCCTTCTGCTGTTATCCAATTAATTTCCCTCCTCAAAAAACAACTTTAGAGCTTCAATCGCCAGTAAATACCCTCTTTCTCCCAGTCCCATGATAACTCCATCAGCCTCCCGGGAGGTTAACATCTTTCTTCTCAACTTCTCCCGCCCTGCTATGTTGCTGAAGTGAACTTCTATTACAGGCTGCTTTAAGGACGCCAGACAGTCTGCCAGTGCCAGACTGTAATGGGTATAGGCAGCAGGATTAATAATAAAACCTGCAGTTTCAGAGCTGATTTCCTGAATGAAGTTTATCAATTCTCCCTCGGAATTGCTCTGATAACATATAACCCTCCAGCCTGCCTTTTCTCCAGCCTCGGTAATCTTTGCTTCCAGCTGAGCAAGATTTTTCCTGCCATAAAATTCAGGATCCCGCTCACCCAGCCAGTTCATATTGGGACCATTGATAACTGCTATTTTTTTCATGCTACCCATCCTTTCTAGCTATGTTCATAATCCGGATTATCCTTTCAGCTACTTCTCTGGTATTTAATTCTGCAGTATTAATTTTCCTGCCAATTTTATAATATTTCCTACGCTTATCCAGCAAATCAGCCAGTTTTTTCTCTTTATCTTCAACAGCCAGCAGCGGCCTGTCAGAACCAGCAGTCCTGGCCAGTAAAACCTCAACCGGAGCTGACAGCCAGAATACTTTGCTCTTTGCTAAAAATATCCGGCGGTTAGCTGGATCTATAACCGCTCCTCCTCCGGTAGCCACCACAAGATCTTTAGGAATTTGATAGACCTCCGCGACAATCTGCTTTTCAAGTCTGCGAAAGTATTCTTCCCCCTCTACCGCAAAAATTGATTCAATTGCTCTCCCTTCCTGCTTGATAATAGCCTCATCGGTATCAATCCAGTCCCAGCCCAGTCTGACAGCAATTTCTCGGGCCACACTGGACTTGCCGGAGCCCATCATTCCAATCAGGGTTATTTTCATGTAATTTCACCTGCAGCTTTACATTATTTGACCATTACTTAAAAAATAAACCCCGGTTCTAATTTCAGAACCCGGGGCAGAAGTATTATAGCCCTATAATTATATTTCTGTCTAGATAAATATTTTCCTCCCTGGGATGTTAATTATCAAGCAGATGAGGTGTAATCGATATTATGATCTCAGTATTGCGAGAGGTTAACTGGTTTCTGGAAAACAATTCTCCCAGAATGGGAATATCCTTTAAAATCGGCACTGCTGATTTTAACTGCTGGTCATACTCCTGAAAAAGGCCCCCGATATAATATGTTTCTCCACATCTAAGCCTGATCTTTGTTTCCAGTTCGCGGGTATTAAATTGAGGAGCACCGCTGTTATAGTGCGAAGCTGTGCTGACCTCAGGTTTAAGATCCAGCAGTATCTCTTCCCGGGAGGTAAGCTCGGCTTTTAAATTTAATATTATTCCTGAATCCAGATAATCATAACCGGTTTTTCTCCCCTCTGGATCATAAATCGGCAGAGGAATTCTCTCACCAATATGAAGTCGGGCTGGATGCCCGGCCAGTGATACCAGTCTGGGAGCTGCCAGGACCTTTACCTTACCTTCTTCCTTCAGAGCAGCTAAATACTGCTGCCAGCTGAGGCTTATCTCTGCTTTCAAAGGAAATGACAGCCCTACCTCCAGGGAGGGCAGAGAATTTAAGGCATTTTTCTCATATCTATCATGCTCTGTAATCTCAATAACCTCAAATTCCACCAAAACCTGGGCGGGAATCTGGTCCAGGTGCTGAAGTAGATCTGATATTTCATCCAGTTCCTGTAATATCCCCGAAAGATGAAGCCTGTTAGCTGCCAGAGCCTGAAGCAAAACTTCAGGATATAGAGGCTGAAGCAGGGCAATTGCTTCTTCAGCTGTCTGGTAATCCAGTTTTAAAATTCTCGGAGAATAAAAGAGCCTGTTTCCCTGCTCCTCAATCAGTCGGACCGTTTGCTCTACCAGCTCAGCCCGTCCTTCTATGATAAGCTGGCCGCTTAAAGAATGATATTCATAGTCTAATCCCTCTCTAGCCAGCACCTGATCCAGTTCCTGCTGCAGAAGATTGGATTTAACATTGAGATATTCTCTCCTAAAGCTGTCATCAATTTTTTCTGACCTCTCCGGTCTCTGGCTTTTTTCTTCCAGATTAATCTTAAGGCTTTCCACCAGCTCCTCTGCTCCCTTTATTTCCATTGCTGTTCCTATCAACAGCAGCAGGCCTTCCTCTTCCCAGTAATCAATCTCGAGCTCAGGGAAAAATCTTAAAAGCAGCAGGGAGCGGTTCTCCCGCCAGTCTACCGGCAATATTTTTAATTCCAGTTTTTTCTCAGGCTTTAATTCATCTGCCAGAACCTTTCTCTCTAACTCTCCGATATTTTCAACAGTTCCTATATAAATTACTCCGTTCAACTCCAGGTAGGCAAAGCCGCTGGCCAGAATTATATTTTTCAGCATTTCTTTGCCTTCCAGTCCTGAAATCTGAAGGCTGGCTCTGCCGGAGACATCCTGAAATAGATAGATGTCGAGATTTTGAGCCCGGGCATAGGAATAAATAATATCTCTGATTTCAGCCTGATGGATGCTCATCTTTCTTGCAGTATCAATCTCTGCCACCTCAGCTGCAGTGGCAATCTGAATAGTATATTTGAATACTGGCTTAAAAGAAATTCCAGTTAAAATCAGCAAAGCAATCAATGCCAGTACGGCAACCAGCCTTTTCATATTGCTCCTCCTTTATTCGGGAATTACTGTTTCTCAGATATTAAAACTCACCAAGGAAATATATCATATTTCCGTGGTGAAGGTAGGTTTTATTCTCACTAATCTTAAGTTTTACCTCTATCTCCTGACCGGCCTCCCAAATTATTATACTGTCACCGGGACTTAGAACCAGTGAAACTTCAGAAGTTTCAAAGAGATAAAAATCTTCTTCAATTCCAGCAATAAATCCCCTCCAGCTTATGCTGGAAGGGAGTTTATTAATAACTTCAGGCGTAGAATCCAAACCTCCTGTTCTGGAAGGGGCAGCAATCCGGGTTTTGTTAGTTCCCGGCTGCTGATAATGATAGCTCATAATATTTTCCGGCAGGCCGCTTCCGCTATAGCTGTAATTGCTTCCTGGAATATAATTATCTCCTTCAGTTAATCGGTATTTCAAAATATTCTGCAGATCTGCATTGAGAGCTCCCGATAAATTTTCTGCAGATTCATCAGCTGCATAAAATCTGTCCTCTTTAAGCTTTGAGAGATAATTTTCGGAGAGCAGAGCCTTTTCAGCCAGCTCATAACTAAAATTCATTACAATATCTCCCTCCTCCCGCCTTAATATTAACTCTCTGATCTTCAACAGTTCAGGCTTCTGCAGTAACTCCCAGGATAAAAATTCACTGATCAAAATATAATCAGCTTTTAGAATAAGCTTTATCCCGGGAGGGCTGGTATTGGATATATTTTCATCCAGAATATAGATCTCTGACTGATGAATTTTATTGATAATCATCTGCTGCAGGTCCTGGTAATTTAAAGACTGAAAATTCCCTGCCTTTAGTTTCTCCTGAAACATTTCCCCGGATTCCAGCAGCAGCCTTTGATTTCTCAGCTGCTGCTCAAGCAAATTAACCCTGCTGGTAAATTCAGTTCCTGTAAGCTTGGCAGAAGAAACTAAAGTGTTAAGATAAATTAACAGGATCAGAAAAAGAACAAACAGGAAGGCTTTAATTTTGGTTCTGGTCTCAATTAGCTCCAGTCTGATTCACCTCCAGTAAAATCAATTTAAAATCCGGACTGGCAGAATAACTTTTTCTCTCCAGAAATACTTCCAGGCCCTGGCTGNGCCAGCCTGCCTGCCTTTGTATTATCTTATTATAGGATTCTATATCTTGAGTCCGACCACTGAGCCTGAGTTCTCCTGGCAGATATTTAATCTCCTGCAGGCTGCCATCCTCGCCAATTATCTTAGCTGCTGCCAGCAGCGGCTGGTGCAGGCAGGAAGCTGAAAGCTTTGATTTTCCCAGATAAAAATCCAGCCAGTAACTCATTTCTTCCAGTTCCAGTCTCAGCTGTTCTTCCTGACCCGCCTCCAGAAGAAGTTCCGGCTCTACAGCATCAAATTTTTTGATCTCTGCCCTTAAGGAAAATAAATAAAGCAGCATAACAGCTGAAACCAGCAGAGCAAAAAACAGCAGATAAGTTAGTTTGCGGTCGATGCTCAGAGGATTTGGCTGCAGCAGGTTAATGCCTGAATTTCTGCTGCCCTTTTTTACAAACTTGCCCGCCCTTTCTAAGGCTGTCAGCATATTAGCTATCGAACTAAGCACAACCCAGCAGCCCCAGAGCTGGCAGCAGATTGCTGGAATTCCCGCTGCTGATAATCTTATCTGAAAGCGGATCTCTTTTTGCAGCAATCTTCAGCTGTTTCCAGTCCAGTCTCCTCCAGCAGTGGCCATTGGCAAAGTCCTCCTGCGGCAGCATATCAGGAGTTGAACTCTCAGCTGACCACCAGAGAACCTTCTTAATTGGTTCTTTTTTAAATTCCTTGCTGAGATATTCATCGGCGGATTGAATAACCTCAAGAGCAGTTAAATTATCCCGGTCAGCTACATAGTTCTTTTTAATATTACGACTAAAATATATTTTATCTGCTCCCCCGGCGGTGATAAATATATCATGTTCATAATTTTCCAGCAGCAGTGTTTCCTGACCTCCCAGCAGCGTTTTCAGCAGCAGCCAGATTGATTCACCCCTCACCGTAATTCGGTGAAGAGCGGGAAAATATTTGCCCAGCAGCTGACAGTAGCCTCTGACTAAATTTCTGGGAACTGCCACCACATATACACTGTAGCCGGTTTCTCCGGTGGACAGCATAGAATAATCCACGATAGCCTCCTGGATTTTATAAGGTACAAGCCTTTCTGCCTCAAGATAAATACATTCTTCCAGCCCTTTTTTGTTGAGCAGGGGAAATTCAAAGCTCCTGGCAAAGACAGCATTATCTGAAATGATGAGATTAATCCTTCCCGGTTTGTGGCTGATTTCAAGCTTTAATTCCTGCACTATTTCTTCCAGCAATTCAGGTTTGGCTATCACTCCGTTTTCGACAGCTCTCTCAGGAAGCTCTTTTCGAATTATCTCCACCACCTGCTCGGCAGGCCCGCTTTTTGCTTTCCTCTTCATCGAAAGGTAAATTAAATCCTGATTATCAACACAGATCGCTGCCTTCAAGTTTTTCCTCAGCATATTTTTTTACCTCCAGTAATTATTTTTGATAGGTATAGCTCTCTATAATATTCTCTCCGGATTTAAGCAGGACCTGAAAACCATTATTATCCAGCTCAAATTTAATTATCAGTGTTCTGCCATCTTGAGGCGGAAGTTCCAGCCAGATATCATTTTTATGACCGGAGATTCTGTTCATTTGGTGGGCCATTGCTATACCTGATACCATCAAAGACTCAACCTCCAGCTGCCTTTCTAGAAGTCGCTGGATATTTAATCTCCAGCGCCAGACACCGGCCAGCGACAATGTCAGCAAAGTGAAGACCAGGACTAAAATCAAAGTATGGATCAGCAGATATCCAGCTTGAGATCTGACTGGATTTTTCATTGCTCTTCCCTGCTCCCCCTAAAAACTGTCTGCTGCCTGGAAGTAGTTTCTCCCGAATCAGCGGTCCGACAGATAATAATCATTATCAATTCCTGAGAAATCCAGTCCACCCTGAAATCATCAATAACACCCAGCACGCTATCTATCCTGGTAAATTCAATTTCTTCTCCCAGCTGAGATATCTCCCTCTGAAAACCCAGTTCCAGGCCCCGGCTGGATTGATAGCTTCTATAGCGAATCCAGTGGTCTTGCAAATTCTCCTCACTGGAATTTCTCTTGACCTTCATTGTCAGGACATTTTCTTCAATATTAATCTCCGCTGCCCGGGATATTTCCCGGCTGAGCCTATTGATAATAATAAGGGTCTCTACCCCCAGAGAATTGTCTTCAATAAAGTAGTGATAGAAGGAGCCGGCCTGAATCAGTACTCCTGCCATCAGTGAAAAGATAATAGCGGCAACTGTCAGGGCAATTATCATTTCCAGCAGGGTAAAACCCTGCTGTGAGTTTTGTCTGTCAATTAGATCTTGCTTTATAATCATTTTATCTGCCCCGATCCTCATTTTGACTTTCAGAGTATGCCGGTAATTGACAGCTCTTTAGATGATCTTCCAGATGAAAAAATCCAGTTTTTCCCTTTTCCAGCTGATTACCAGCTGATAGATTCTGCCCTGATTGGCAAAAAACTGGTTGAGAGAAAAATAAATATTTACCTCCTGCAGGTAATTCAGATCTAAAGCCTGAGAGAAGTTAAAATTATAGTTTATGAGATCCTCAACAGTCAATTCCTGACAGCAGGCCGGCAAAACCGCTCCAGCGCTGATGTTAGCAATAATCTCCTGCCCCAGAATAGTTCCCTGAGTATAGAAATTTTCCTGCTGCTCCAGCCTCTCCTGAAGAGATCCGGCGGTGATAAACACCCTGCCCCAGCTTAAAATAATCATCAGAAGTATTGCCAGGGCTATCATAACCTCAATCAGAGTAAAACCCCGCTCATCATCGGCTGGAATAGATCCTGCCCCTGTTGTTGACAACAACTTCCCGGCTGTAGCCCTGATATTTAAAGCCCAGCGAGCCGCTGCTGGCTGTGCCCTGTCCGGTAAAGCTGATAGGAGTAAAATCTTCATCTTTAACTTCCTCTCCTTTGAAATGTAAAATCAATCTGCTGTCAAAATATTCCCGGTAGACAATCTCTCTTTCCTCAACCGGCTGTCCGGCATAGGCCAGCCTGGTCAGATGATATTCCTGAAAACCGGCCCTGGGCTCCTCTCTCTGCAGAGCAGGATTGAAGGTAATTGCAAAACTCTTATTTTCCAGCAGAGCCTGCTGGCGGATGGTATTCAGCTGAAGCATAAGCTGCCCCAGCTGGTCATCCACCAGAATCCGGGCGAGCAGATGCTGCTGCTGGAAGTTAACTCCCAGCAGCAGCGCAGCTATCAGCAGTACGGCGATGATTTCAATTAGCTTCATATCTGTCAGCTCACTTATTTTGATTATTGAGGAATATTATCCACCCTTTCTCTTGCAACCCCGGCACTACTGCTGCTGATTGTTAATCTGATATAATCTCCCTCAGAGTCATCTTTAACATAAATTAAAAAAGTGTAGTCTTTATCATTATTTTCAAGAGTATATTCTGCACCAGTAACAAGTTCATAATCTTCTCCAATTTCATTTACATAAGCTAAGAGGTGATTAAACTCGGCAACAATGCCCCCTATCTCTTCTGTTTGGGGATAAACATATTCATTATCAAGATAATACTGTTCCAGAGCCAGCTGCAGACCGGATAGCTCCATCTGCAGGGCTGCCACTTCAGCATTATCCCGGGCCTGCATGATATGAGGAGCTCCCACACCTACCAGAATACCGATAATAACCAGCACCACCATCATTTCAATCAGGGTAAAACCGGATTGACTTTTAAACATGATTTTTCCCTCCTGTTCTTGATTTAAAAGCAAACAGCTAAAACAAAAAACTCATGTCCTGAAACAATTTCCAGATCGGATTTAACAGAAGCAGAGCTGTTATCCCCACGGCGGCTGAAAGCAGCAGGACAGTTAGAGGTTCCACCCGGGACAGTCCCTTTTCCATTAATCTCCGGCTTTTCTCCTGATAGTATCTGCCGGCAAAAGCTACTGCATAATCCATTCTCCCGGTATTCTCCCCGGTTCTCAAAATCTGCCAGCAGCTATCATGAAGAGGCAGCCATTTCTCCAGTGAAACCGATAGTTTTTCACCTCCCTCAATCATTCTTATCACTTCTCCGATTCGATTTATAAAATACCGGCTGCCGGTCAGAGAGGCAGCTGCTTCCAGTGAGCTGCAGATTTCTCTGCCGGATCTTTGGCATAGGCTGAATCCCTGAAGAAAGATTGCTGTATAATAACAGGAGTAAAAGCGACCCAAAAAGGGAATTTTCAAGAGAAGTTTTGTCCGATAATTATCTCCTAAAATATATTTATAGCCGAAATATACAATTGGTGGCAGCAGAAAGGGCAGCATTATCAATAATCTACCTGTCAGAGGATGCTGGGAGCTGGAGATAACAAGACTGACAGCCAGGGGGAGTTCCAGAGATAGATCCCGGTAGAGGCCTGCCATGACTGGAAGAACAAAATAAATAATTATCAGAACAAGTCCGGAAAAGGCTATAAGACTGATGCAGGGATAATAGAGTTTGCCCTTCAATTTTTCGGTAAATTCATCCTGGTATTCATAGTATTCCACCAGCTCTTTCAGCACTTCAGACAAATTGCCCCGGTCTGAACCCAGCAGAAAGAGATCAAGAAAAAACTTTGGCAGCAGTCCTCTTAGGTGGGCTGCTGCTGTCTCAGGATTATACCCCATCTCTAAATCTCTGGTAAAAAGACCGAGTTTGAGGGCAAATTTGCTATCCCATTCTTCCCTGCTGGTAAATCTAGCGGCCTGCTGCAGGGTAAAACCTCCTTCCAGGTACATCAACCACTGCCTGGCTAATCTCCCGGCCCGGACAATCTTTTTCATTAAAGAACCCTCCTGATCTCGGCAGCTGAGGTTATCCCCTCTGCCACCTTATTTTGCCCATCTTCTTTAAGACTGACAAAACCCCTGATAACTGCCCTGCTTTCAATGGTCCGGCTGTCTGCACCCTGCTGGATTAAACTATCGAGCTCCGGACCTATTTTGAGGACTTCCTGGATTCCTGTTCTTCCCAGAAATCCGGTCCCCCGGCACCGGCTGCAGCCTTTGCCCGAACAGAGCTGACAAAAACAGCGGATCAGTCTCTGGGCTATCACGCCACGGAGAGTATCGGCAATTAAAAAAGCGGGAAGGCCCATCTCGGTCAATCTGGTAACAGCGCCTGCAGCACTTGTGGTATGCAGGGTGCTCAAAACAAGGTGACCGGTAAGTGCAGCTCTGACAGCCATGCTGGCTGTTTCAAAATCTCTAAGCTCGCCAACCATTATGATATCAGGGTCCTGCCGGAGAACTGCTCTAAGATAGGAATCGAATTTTTCACCAGCTGCAGTATTAACCTGAATTTGGTTGACTCCATCGAGCTTAATTTCCACCGGATCCTCAAGGGTAACTATATTTAAAAGCTCAGAATTAAGTTCATCCAGGGCGGCAAAGAGAGTGGTGGTCTTTCCGCTTCCTGTAGGGCCGCTTAACAAAATCATCCCCTGACTTGCAGCAAATATTTTTCGAGCCAGCTTTAAATTATCAGCACTCAATCCCAGCTCTTCCAGCCTAAATAGTTTGCTGTTAGAGCTTAAAATCCTTAAAACTGCCTTCTCCCCATAAATGGTAGGAATTATTGAAACTCTGATATCTTCTGCTGAATTTACTTCACTGGTAAGCGAGCCCTCCTGTAATTTTCTGGTGCTGGTTATATCAAGCTCCGCCAGAATTTTAATCCGGGAGATTATTCCCTGAACTAAATCAACAGGATAGCTGTATCTATCCTGCATAACCCCGTCTATTCTAAATCTGATTCTGCCGCTTTTTCTCTGAATTTCAAAGTGAATATCACTGGCTTTAAGCTCCCCGGCTTCCCGCAGCAGGCTGCTAAGATAGTTGCTGATACCACGATTCCCTGCCCCATCGAGTTTAGAAACTTCAGCTCCAGGACCTTCTAAAGAAAAACGAAAGCGAGATTCCCCTATGAAGAGCTCTGCCCGGGGATGAGAATTTTCACCGGTCATCCTGATTCTTCCTTTCTTTTTATGGAATAATTTACTAATTCTCCCTCTGTTAAATTTTTCCTGCAAAATATTGGTTAATTTTTATCATTTTCTTAAAAAAATTTGGGATTAAATAAAAAAACTGCCGATAAAGACCGGCAGCTCAAGTATTTTTAAAAAAAATTATTTATTAAACTTTTTTTAAAAAAATTTCATATAATATTTGAAGATTTTTCAGGCCCGCTCAAACATTGATAATGAGAGCAAAACATGCTAATTAGGTTTATTCTGGATCTCCTGGATAAATCAAATCCTTTTCTGGCTTCCCTCCTCTTTTCTTTTTAACTTTTACAAGCTTCTTTCCTCTGTTATATCTCCGGCAGCAAATCCCGGGTGAAATAATCAGCAGAACAGGCATCATCGCGGTCAGCAAACCAGATTTTATCAGCCTCCCGGGCCTGAAATAAAAGCATGCGGGAACCATCTTCCCAGAAACAACCTCGCTCCCTGGCCAGTTTAAGCAGCCGGGAAAGAGGTTTACCATAACTTAGATCAAAGACTGCTGTCCTCTCCTTAAGCCCCTTCTCTGCCCCGGGGAAGAGTTTTCCCTGCCAGCCCAGAGTGGTGGCATCTACTACGAGATCTACCTCACTGACAATCTCTGCCTGCTCCTGGGTTTCCCAGCCTCTTATCAGCAGCTGACAATCAGCATAATTTTTAAAATCATCCTTTAATCTAACAGCCTTCTCCCGGGTTCGATTGCTGAAATAGAGTTTTTTCATGCCTGACTCCAGACAGGCAAGAGTAACCGCCCGGGCTGCACCGCCAGCACCCAGAATCAGGGCAGAATTTATAGGAAATGGAACATAGTTCTGCCATTCAGTCAGCAGCTCCTTGACAGCCAGAAAATCAGTATTATAACCGATCAAACCCTGCCGGGAAAGCTTTATGGTGTTAACCGCTCCTATCCTGCTGGCTCCCTGTTCCAGTCGATCCAGCCGGGGAATTACATCCTCTTTGTAGGGATTGGTCACATTAACACCCACAAATTTTAGAGCTCTGATACCCTGCAGGGCAGCTGCAAGCTCCTCAGGTTCCAGAGAAAAGGCCAGGTATACAGCTGGCCAGCCCCTCTTCTGGTAGACACTATTATGGATGATAGGTGACAGGCTTTTATCTGTGCTGCGGCCAAAAAGTCCCAGAATTTCAGAGGGCTCAAGCATCAAATCTAAAAAATTATCGGACCCTTCTTCTCTCTTCTTCTCCCTGCTTTTTGAATTCTTCATCTCTTCACCTGCCTGACTGTTTTTTTAGGAAACCTTTGCCAGTATATATATTCTCTAGCAGTTTAATTTATTCTCAATTCGTGTTATATATCCTCAATTAGACCTGCCAGCCTCTCTTCATCTAACAGTACAATTTTTCGATCCTTCATTTTAATTAAACCTTCATCAATTAAGCTGTTCAAAGTCTTGGTTACAGTAACCCGGGATGCTCCCAGAAGATCAGCGATCTCCTGATGGGTTAAAATTAAGTCAACCACAGTCCCCTCTTCAGCTGGTCGGCCAAAATCTCTGGCAAATCTCTGCAGCAGGTTGATCAATCTTCCGGTAGCATCGTGAAATACCAGCTCTCTCACCTGGCTTGCCAGCAGCCTGGTTTTTTTAGAAAGAGCATCGATTATCTTCAGAGCCATCCGGGGCTGTTTCATGATCATTTTTTCTAGCTTTTCCCAGTCCAGTATCATCAACCGGGCCCTTTCGGTAACTTCAGCAGTTACCGGATGGGGGTTATTGTCAAACAGGGATATTTCACCAAAAATATCTCCGGCCTGAAGAATGGTCATAACTTTCTCCCTTCCCTCACTGGATAGCATGGTTAATTTAACCCGACCCTCAACCAGGAGATAGAGGTTTTTATCGCTGTCATCTTCAAAAAATATTATCTCACCCGGACGATATTTCTTGACATAACCCTGCTGGCAGATCATTTCTATCTCTTCATCATCGAGCAGAGCAAAAACAGCAAGCTCTCGCAGGCATTTTTGAGTCGAATCACTGTTATTTTGAGCCATCTTCTTCATCTCCCCCCGGACTATTTACCATACACTTCTCACAGTAACCATAAAACTTCAGGTGATGATCCACGGTGGTAAAGGAGTATTCCTTCTCCAGTCTTCTCTCAAATTCTTCCAGATCTTCATCACTGAATTCTAAAATTTTATCACAATTCAAGCAGATCAAATGATGATGATGTTCTTCTTCAAAATCAACCAGCTCGTAATGCTTGAATTTACTGTCAAATTCCAGCATGTGAACAATACCCAGCTCGCAAAATATTTCCAGATTACGATAAATTGTGGCCAGGCCAATCTCGGAATTGATCTCCTGAACCTCCTGGTACAGCCGATCTGCTGAAAAGTGTTTTTCTCTATTTTCAACAAGAACTTTTAAAATATCACGTCTCTGTGAGGTTAACTTGTAATTGTTATCCGATAGAATCTGTTCATATTTGCTCATCAAACCCGGCATCAAATCTTCCCCCTTATTTATAAATGAATTTAAAAGATTCAGGCTTTTATTATCTTAATCTTTTATATAAAAATGAACTTCCTACTAGCAATGTAACTTTTTTAAAAATATAGTTGATATTAATCATTACATCCAGTAAATTTCTTATTGACTTATATATGAAAAATATGTATAATATAATTAAGGTTAAATTGTCGAAATATGCAATTAGGGGGATAAAAATGAAATCAACTGGAATAGTCAGAAAAATTGATGATCTCGGCCGCATGGTTATTCCCATCGAACTCAGAAAAACCATGAACATTGATAAAAAAGATCCCATGGAGATTTTTGTGGATAATGACAAAATAATTCTGCAAAAATACGAACCGGCCTGTATATTCTGCGGCAGTGCTAAAAACACCTCCGACTTCAAGGGAAGAATCATCTGCGGAGAATGCATTGATAAAATGAAGGATGAACTTTAGTTAATATAAACTTCAGGAATTTTGATTCATTTATGATAATTTTTTGTAAAGAGCAGCATCAATAGAGATGCTGCTCTTTATCTTTTCTCTGGTTTTTTGCTACTTGTTAAATACTATTGTTATTGAGCAAAAACATGCCCTCCAATTCTTCTTACTACAGGACGATTTGATATCCAGGCTAGATTGGTGGCAATCTGAGGATTATAAAAAAATATAGACTTATGGGTGGGGTCAAAACCCAGCAGAGCAGCCCGGGCTGCTTCAAAGGCCGCATCATTGGGATAGAGGTTTGCCTGACCATCCATAAGGGAGCTGAACTGTCCTTCCTCGATTATAACCTCTCTGACTGTATCCGGAAATCTCTCATCCTCAACCCGGTTGCGGATTACCGAACCTACAGCTACCATACCCTCAAAGGGCTCACCCCGGGATTCAGCATGTATTACCCGGGCCAGCAGCAGTATCTCCTCCCGGGAAACTTCCAGAACACTTATAAGTTCATCTTCCTGAGAAAATTCACGAAGAGTACTTTCACATACCCTGCCTGTGATTTCTAGTTCATGCTCTGTCTGAAAGGCTTCAACTGCAGCTCTGGTGTTGGGTCCATATAAGCCATCTATTCTATCATTATAAAATCCTTTATCTGCCAGCTTTCGCTGAAGAATCGCGACATCTCCACCCCGGTCTCCCTGTTCCAGTAAGCGCTGACCCAGCACCAGGTTCTGCTGGTCAGCCTGAAGGTCATCGATTGTGATGGCAACAGTTATAAACAGCAAAAACAACAACACAATGAACTTATTTCTGATCATAAAAAACTCTCCTCCTTTTCTGCTGCAGCTATCTCTTTCTTCTATTTAGCTGCTCGGTCTTTCAGCACTCCAATCCTTCGTCATATACTATTTTAACAGGAAACATCTCCTTAAAATCATCTAAAATTTCAAGAACCTGAGAGCGTGTTCCCTCTGTCACATCAAGGTTTATCAAACCCTGTTCAGCCTCATGCAGGGTCAGCATTGCTATCCCTTCATAGGATTTAAAGACCATGTCAACAAAAACAACCTCTTCAGGAGGAATAACAGCTTTAATTTTCAGGGTATCTTCTTGATTTATATTTTTCTCAATCATAATATTGCTTCCTCAATCAGGAGCAGTTTGAGCGGCGGATTATATAATTTTCTCCGATTGGTCTCTGCACTCCAACCTTAACTATGCTCTCTGGATGGGGCGCCTCTTCCACCGCTTCTCCCTCATTATTTAAAATTACCTCGATTTTCTGTTTAAAAATATCTCCTCCGGGTCCAAAAAATTCTACCTCATCTCCCTGACAGATTTTGTTCTTAATCCTAACTATTGCCAGACCGGGATCAGGTAAAAAGCCCTTTACCTGTCCTAAATATTTATAATCTCTGATATAGGACGAATCAGCGTAATTCTGACCCTGTTCTCCGGGATTACCATGAAAAAAACCTTTCGTATACGGGCGGTGGCTTACTTTATCAAGTTCATCCTTCCATTCCTGTTTCACGACAAAACCTTTAGGATCATCGGCATAACTATCCAGGGCCTGACGATATACTCCAGTAACAGTGGCTACATAATGAATGCTTTTCATCCTTCCTTCAATCTTCAACGACTCAATCCCCAGTTCAATTAATTCCGGTATCTCTTCCAGCAAATTGAGGTCTCGGGAATTCATTATATAAGTTCCTTTATCACTATCATCAACAGGAAAATACTGACCCGGTCTTTTTTCTTCCATTAAACTGTATTTCCAGCGGCAGGGCTGGGCGCAATTTCCCCGATTGGCATCCCTGCCGGCAAGATAATTACTTAACAAACAACGGCCGGAATAGGAGATGCACATGGAACCGTGAATAAAGACTTCCAGTCCGGCACTGGTTTGGGATTTAATCTCTGCAATCTCATCCCGGCTTAATTCCCTTGCCAGTATAACTCTCTCTACCCCCTTTTCCTCCCAGAACCTGACACTGGCCCAGTTAACGGTGTTGGCCTGGGTGCTTAAATGAATGGGTAAATCCAGATTTTTTTCGGCAATAAGATATAAAACTCCAGGATCAGATACTATGACTCCATCAATATCTAGCTCGGAAAGAAAGTCAAAAAATTCCAGGATTTTCTCCAGGTCCTGGTTATGGGGAATTATATTAAGCGTTAAATATATTTTTTTATTTCTCTGATGTACATACTCAGCTGCTTCCAGCAGCTCCTTTCTGGAAAAATTATCAGCTTTAGCTCTGAGTCCAAACTCTCTGCCTCCACAGTAAACTGCATCAGCACCATAATCGAGAGCAATTTTCAGCTTGCTCATATTCCCGGCAGGTGCCAGCAGTTCAGGAAGTTCCATGCTATTACCCCCCAGTTAATCCTGTTTAGGATAGGTTATTTATTTATACTGATAGTTTAGCGGTTAAGCCTTTCCCTCTGCTGTTCAAGGTGCTCCTGATAGCTTCTGGTAAAAACGTGACTTCCATCAGGTAGAGCAAAATAAAACAAATAATCGTTATCTTCAGGTTCCAGAGCTGCAGCCAGGGATTCCCCCCCGGGACTGGCAATAGGACCGGGAGGAAGTCCCTCAACCAGATAGGTGTTATAGCTGGAATCAATCTCAAGATGGCGGTATAAAACTCTATCTACCCTTTCGGGGAGAACATACTGAACTGTTGCATCAAGCTGCAGGCGCATATCCTGACTTAATCTATTGTATATAACCCCGGCAATTCTGGGTTTTTCTTCTGTCAGATTTGCTTCCTTTTCTATAAGAGAAGCAACTGTCACATAATCAGCAATTTCCAGGTTATGATTGCTGCCTCCCTGCTGCTCAATTTCCTTCTCTAATCGCTCCAGCCACTCGCTTTCAAATCTCTTTATCATGACAGCTAAAATTTCTTCAGGAGAAAAATCATAGGGGAAAATATAGGTATCGGGGTAAAGAAAACCCTCCAGCTTCCATTTGACCAGACTTTCATCCGGCAGATAATCTCTTTCCAGAGTTTCATCCTCCAGGGACTGCCTGATCACTTCAATATCAAAATCTGTTTGTCGGGCCAGTCTTTCTGTGATTTCTTCCAGGGTAAATCCTTCAGGAATGGTGATTCTAAAACTGGCTGCCTCACCTCTTCTAATTTTATCAGCCACCTCTAACATCCCGTCATTTTCTGAAAAAATATAGGTACCGGCCTGTAAATTCCCCTGGTAATCATTCAGCAAAATATATATTTCAAAAAGACGCCGGGAGTTTATAATTCCTGTATTCTCCAGCTGTGCAGCTATCTCTCTGAGAGAACTTCCCCGGGTTATCCTGACGGGATTAGAAAACCCCTCTTCAGTATCAGCTAAAGCCGGCCCGGGCTGGAGTTGATAATCTATTCTAAAGAAAATCCCGGCTGCCATTACTACCAGAAGAAAAATAACAGCGGCTTTCTTCAATGCCTTACCCTCCTGTAAATACAAAAAAATATATATAATTGGTTTTAATTTGCTGAAAAAATTAAAAAATATCAGAACAAACACATATTTGACAGCTTAATCAGTCTTTCTACTTTTGCTTCTTCTTTTGATATCACTTTTCCCCGGATTGAGCAAGGTAATAATGACGGGAAACAGCCGCAAACTCTTCATCATCTTCAATTACAGCTAAAATTTCTTCTTCATTTTCTTTAACAATCTTCATTAGGAGAGCTTCCTGCTGGGCCAGTTCCTCCACCTTATCCTCTGAAGGCGAGAGAATACAGTAATCCTGTCCTTCATAGCTGAATTTATCCTGGAGATAAAACCTGTACTCCTGGTCATCTTCCTGTAATACCAGTTCACCCCGTTCACCATCATACCAGAAACAGGGATCATTATCCCGATTATCCCGGATATTTTTATCTTTTTTAGACATTATTTTCTTTGCCTCCCTGATTTTTCGCTAGATATCTCTGTAATATAATTGAGGCAGCAAGCTTATCCCGTTTCTTTTTCCGGTCAGCCCTGCTGACATCCCCTGCCAGCAAAATTTTTTCCACTTCTGCACTGCTTAATCTCTCATCCTGCAATACTACCGGGACCTCAAATCTATCATCCAGTATCTCTTTAAATTTCCGGGAAATATCCGCCCGGCAGCCTTCGGTGCTGTCCATATTTAAGGGCATACCTAAAACAATCAGAGAAACCTGATATTCTTCAATGATATCTGCTAAATCCTGCAATACCTGTTTTGTATCGTTGTTGGGGATTGCTTTTAAAGGCTGTGAAGTTATCCTGAGTGCATCACTGACAGCCAGCCCTATTCTTTTATCCCCGTAATCAATAGCCAGTACCCGCAAAACAGCCTCCTTTAGTACATTGATACCTGATTTCAATTATCCTAGTATATCATTATACCTTTCGGTCTCTTTAATTGCAAGTCCTATTTTTCCTCACTATCTAACCTTGCTGGAGCTGAGAATAAAAAGAACCCGCTGATTTTTTATCAGCGGGAACTATAAGTGTATATCTACCTTAAATGAATCTTTGACAAAAATAATCAGGAGCAGTGTTATTCCCCAGGAGATTCATTCTTTCATATAACTGGATATCAGCTCTTCCAGAATATCATCGCGGTCTACTGTCCGGATCATGGTCCGGGCATCCTTATAACTGGTTATATAGGCTGGATCACCGGAAATAAGATATCCCACGATCTGATTTACCGGGTTATAGCCCCTTTCTTCCAGAGCGTAAAAAACCCTTTTAAGAACATAACCTGCTTCGCTTTCTTCTCCGCTTAAATCAAAGTCAAACTTCATGGTTTCACTGATTTTACGCTTTTCCTGCTCGGTCATAATTACAACCTCCAGAGAATCTTATTATATTTTAGAAACATGCACCAGAAATTACCGGCTGCCACTGCCTGCTATTAGTTGACGGGCCAGCTCAAAGGCTTCCGCAAGTTTTTCCGGCTGATCTCCTCCAGCCTGAGCCATATCAGGGCGCCCACCCCCTCCACCTCCGGTAACAGCAGCAATCTGACCAATTAAATCTCCAGCTTTATAACCTTCTTCAATTAAATCCGAAGTCACCCGGGCAACAAAGAAAATGCTGCTGTCATCAACCAGAGCCAGAATTACTATTCCGCTGGTTATTTCCTCAATGATTTCATCACTTAAATTTCTCAGAGCTTCTTTATCAATGCCTTCTATCCGGGACAGCAGCACCGGAACACCATCAATCTCTTCCATCTCTCTAATCATCTCTTCAGCTTTACTGTCAGCCAGTCTGTCCTGGAGGGATTTCAGCTTTCTCTTTAAATCATTATTTTCTTTCTGCAGCTGAGAAATTCTTCCAGGTAAATCAGCAGGTTCAGCTTTTAAGTTCTCGGAAACTTCCTGAAGCAGGTCCTCCTGATTCTCGATCAGTTCCAGAGCGGCCAGGCCGGTTTTTGCTTCTATCCTTCGAACCCCTGCAGCTATTGAGCTCTCCTGAAAAATCTTAAAGAGCCCAATTTCTCCCGTGGCAGAAACATGGGTACCTCCGCAGAGTTCCAGGCTGTAATCCCCGGTCTGAACGACCCGCACCTCTTCCTCATACTTGTCTTCAAAAAGAGCCTGGGCTCCTCTTTTCCGGGCCTCCTCTACTGAGGTTTCATAGGTCTGCACCGGCAAATTGGCCATGATCTTGCGGTTAACCTCTCTTTCCAGACTTCGCAGATCCTCTGAGGTTAAAGCCTCAAAATGAGTAAAGTCAAACCTAAGCCTTTCCGGTGCCACCAGAGAACCGGACTGATTAACATGAGATCCCAGAAGATTCATCAACGCCTGATGCAGCAGATGGGTAGCTGTATGATTGCGAGCGGTAGCCTGTCTCAAATCCTTCATTACCGCTGCCCTGACCTGCTGATCAATCTGCAGCCTGCCCTGCTTGATCTCAACTATTGCCACATTAAAACCATTTTTCTGCTGCACATCACTAACCAGTGCTTCCAGTTCATTCTCTTCAGCTGTCAGGCGGCCTTTGTCTCCAACCTGTCCTCCGCCTTCAGCATAAAAAGGAGAAGAGCTCAGAATAACCTCTCCCTCTTCTCCGGGATTAAGACTCTTAACTTCCTCTCCCTGGCTGATAATTGCCAGCACTTTTCCCTCTGTTTCCAGGTTATGATAACCGACAAATTCCTGCTCAACCTCAATTTTTTTCACAAGCTTTTCATAAACTTCTCCCGCCTGTCCAACAAAACCCCCGGACTGCCTGGCCTGACGGGCTCGCTGGCGCTGTTTTTCCATTTCATTATTAAAACCTTCCAGATCTATCTCCAGACCCTCTTCCTCCAGGACATCTCTGGTTAAATCCGGCGGGAAGCCATAGGTATCATAAAGCTCAAAGGCCTCCTCACCGCTGAGCCGGGAACGATTCTCATTTTTTAAAGCAGCAATCTTGTCCTCTAATATATCTAGTCCCTGGTCCAGAGTATTAAGAAACCTTTCTTCTTCTGAATGAACCACCCGGGAAATATGCTGCTGCTGATCCTTGATTTCAGGATAGGCCTCCTCCATTATATTTGCCACACTGGAGATCATATCATAAAGGAAAGGTTTTTGAAAATCAAGCTTTAAACCATAACGGGAAGCCCGGCGCAGCAGCCTTCTGATTACATAACCCCTGCCCTCATTGGAAGGGAGAGCACCATCAAGAACAGCCATGGTAATGCCTCTGAGATGGTCAGCAATAACCCGAAAAGCAGTCCTGGTTTCTTCATTAGAATTATAACTGTAACCGGAGAGCTGGCTGATTTCTTCCAGCAGAGGCATAATAATATCTATTTCATAGTTTGATTTTGTGCCCTGCAGCACCGATGCAGTGCGCTCTAAACCCATTCCTGTATCGATATTCTTCTGGGGTAATTCGAGATACTCCCCTTCTTCAGTATAATCATACTGGGTGAATACCAGATTCCAGAGTTCAAGATAGCGATCACCTTCTCCGCCCAGTACATCCTCCGGTCCGGTTCCAAACTCAGGACCCCGATCGATGTGAATCTCAGAGCAGGGCCCACAGGGACCGGTCCCTATCTGCCAGAAATTATCCTTTTTGCCCATCCTGACTATTCTGGTCTCCGGCAATCCAATCTTCTCCTGCCAGATTTTAAAGGATTCATCATCATCTTTATATATGGTAGCAATCAACTTATCCTCCGGCAGATTTAAAACCTCTGTTACATACTCCCAGCCCCAGGCAATTGCCTCCTCTTTGAAATAATCGCCAAAGGAAAAGTTTCCCAGCATCTCAAAAAAAGTATGGTGACGGGCTGTTCTCCCTACATTCTCGATATCCCCGGTTCTGATACATTTTTGACAGGAAGCCATCCGGTAGTGAGGTGGAGTTTCCTGACCGCTAAAAAAGGGCTTCAGAGGAAACATTCCGGAATTAACCCAGAGAACCGTGGGATCATTTTTCGGTATCAGAGGTGCGCTGTCAACTACCAGATGATCCTTACTCTTAAAAAAATCCAGATAGGACTGTCGTAAATCATCAGTTAACATCGTTAATCTCCCCTTGTAATTCTGGCAAAACGTCTTTTTCCAATCTGCAGGATCATATCGTCTTCAATCGGCACATCATAATCGATCGTTTCTATCTTTTCATCATCCAGGGTAACCGCACCCTGTTTGATTAAACGACGAGCCTCGCTGTTACTGTCGACCAGCCCCGTGGCAGAGATTAGTTTAACAATCCAGAGCCTGCCATTATCGAGCTGCCCGGCAGGAATGGAAACTTCCGGCATATCTTCCGGCTTCTCACCTTCGGAAAAAACTCTGGCAAACTCCTGAGCAGCCTTCCGGGCCTTTTTGCTGTCATGAAAATTGCTGACTATTTTCTCGGCCAGATATTTTTTAACCTCCATGGGGTTAACTTCTTCATCCTCTAATTTTTCTCGCTGCTCCTCTACCTGGGCAGGTGTAAGATCAGTGACCAGCTCAAAATAGCGAATTATCAAATCATCAGGAAGAGACATTACTTTTCCATAGATGGTATCAGGGCTTTCATTAATTCCGATATAATTATCAAGGCTTTTGCTCATCTTCTGGGTTCCATCCAACCCTTCCAGCAGAGGCATCATCATGACCACCTGGGGATCCTGTTCAAACTCCCGCTGTAAGCGGCGGCCGACCAGCAGATTAAACCTCTGATCGGTACCCCCCAGTTCAACATCAGCATTCAGAGCTACCGAATCATACCCCTGCAGCAGAGGATAGAAAAATTCGTGGATAGCAATTGGCTTATTATCATCCATTCTGGTGGCAAAATCATCCCGTTCCAGCATTCTAGCTACGGTGTAACGAGAGGCAATATTAATAATATCTTCCAGCATCAACTCTCCCAGCCAGCTGCTGTTAAAATGAAGAACCGTTTTTTCGGAGTCCAGCACCCGGGAGAACTGCTCCTGATAGGTGCGGGCATTTTCCTTTACCTCTTCTTCGGTCAGCTGTTTTCTGGTTTCAGATTTACCGCTGGGATCACCGATCATACCGGTGAAATCGCCTATTATCAGATGAACTTCATGACCAAGATCCTGAAATTGTTTGAGCTTATTGAGAACTACAGTATGACCTAAATGAATATCCGGGGCTGAAGGGTCCAAACCCAGTTTAACCTTTAACGGTCTATCGTTCCTGTGGCTTTCTAGCAATCTTTTTTTTAAATCTTCTTTTGTAATCAAATCCGCTACTCCCTGGGTTAGAATCTCCAGTTCCCGGTTTATCTCCTTCAGCTCTGAACCTGAAATTTCCAGGCTTTCCTCAAAATTTTCCGCCTCATCTTCTGCTAATTTAAGATTTTTATTTTTATCAGCCTGACTATTTGCTGCCATTATATTCTCCGGCGATCAGCCGGATAACCACCTCCTGTTTGAATTTCAGCTAAACTTTTTTGCTATTAATTAAACAAAGAAATTGTTTATTGACCATTCTATTTTTGTCCGGTAAAAACTCTATCAACATCAGAAAGATTAATTTTTTTTAGCTATCTTTTAATATGGCTCGTTTAATATGGCTCATTTTAATTTCCTTGTTGCTGATCTAATTCCGGATAATTGTCTTCGCTGGCTGGACCTTATTATTAGCACTGAAAGAAATAATACATCTGTCAATAACGGCTTGTTTGCCTGCAACTACTTGACAACATGTAATTTGAAAAGAGCCTTTAATATTTACAATAAATAATTTACAATAAATATGCAAAAACTATTAGCAGGAAGAAAGTTTATCAGAAAAACTTTAGAAATATGCTGTAAACCAGAGCTTTGACTTCACTAACATTCCCACATATGCTATAATTATATCAGAATGATTTTTTTCTAACAAGGTGTTAGAGAATCTTTATTTATGTTATAATGTATAAATGCAGGATAATTATTTATTTAAGAACTTTTTGGAGGTGAAAGCTGTGGCCCGCCACAGCAAAAATGAAAACAAAAATACTTCCAGACTAAACTGGAGGCTATACATCTTTACTTCTCTGATTCTGCTTTTTTTCCTGGCTTTGGGAACCGTCCTGGGCGGCCTCTACTTTATCGTCAGCGAAACCCCGGATATCTCCGACTACCGGGGCGGACGGCAGAGCACCATGATATACAGCAGTGACGGCACCCTGATCAACAGCCTCTATCAGGAAAACAGAGTTTACGTCACCCTGGATGATATTCCCCGGGAACTGCAGCAGGCCATCGTGGCTATTGAAGACCATAATTTTTACGATCATCACGGAGTCGACCTGGTCGGCATAAGCAGAGCTTTGATAACCAATATAGCCGAAGGAAGGATAGTTCAGGGGGCCAGCACGATCACCCAGCAGCTGGCCCGGGAGGCCCTTTTAAGTCAGGAGAAGACCGTCTTCCGTAAGCTTCAGGAGATTTACCTGGCCCTGCAGTTTGAAAGGCTCTACACCAAATCCGAAATTCTGGAAATGTACTTAAATGAAATATTTTTCGGCCACAGCGCCTACGGTGTGGAGGCCGCTTCCCAGCAGTATTTTGGCAGATCCGTATCCGAGCTCAATCTAAGCGAATCGGCCCTGATCGCGGCCCTGCCCCGCTCTCCCAATTACTACTCGCCCTTCAACAATGAAGATGCCGCTCGAAGCCGCCGTAACGTGGTCTTAAACCGCATGCAGCAGCTCGGCTATATAGATGAAGATGAATTTCAAACGGCCCGAACGGCCGAAATTGAGCTTCATCCCGACGGTCGCAGGCAGGTGGATGAGAGCGCTCCCTACTTTGTCCGCTACGTCAGAGATCAGCTGCTGAGGATGTTTGGCGCACAGGAGGTTTACGGCGGCGGTTTGGAGGTTTATACCACCATCGACCTTGATAAACAGAAAAAAGCAGAGGAGGCTTTTCAGCAGGCCCTGCAGGAGGGTATTATCCCCTCCCATGAAAGGGACGGTGAAATCGCCAATATCCAGCCTCAGTACGCCTCCCTTTCCCTGGACCCCACCACCGGAGAGATTAAGAGCATGATCGGCGGTCGGGGCGATGATCAGTTTAACCGGGCCACTCAGGCCGCCCGGCAGCCGGGTTCGGCCTTTAAGCCCTTCGTTTATACCAGAGCAATCCAGGAGGGTTATTACCCCGCTTCGATAATCAGCGATATTCCCAGGCCGGCCTTCCGTTCCGACACAACCTACGAAATCTGGCCGGTTAACTTCGGACATGAATATCACGGCATGGTCTCTCTGCGCCAGGCTCTGGCCTCTTCCCTCAATGTGGCGGCAGTAAATATGATTGAAAGTGTAGGAGTGGAGGAAACTATTGAAACCGCAAAAAATATGGGCATTACAACCTTCCAGCCCCAGGATTACTATGAAGATCATCTTTCGCTGGCCCTGGGCGGCTTAACCAGAGGGGTAACACCTTTAGAAATGTCTTCAGCCTACGGTATTTACGCCAATGAAGGAGTCTGGATCGAGCCCCACGCCATCAAGCGGGTCGAAAACAGACGGGGCGATGTCCTCTACGAGGCCAATCCTCAAAAAAGGGTTGTCCTGGAGGAAGAAGATAACTATCTCATGCTCAGCATGCTGCGTTCGGTAGTCACCGACGGTACCGGCTGGCGGGCCGATCTGGGCCGCCAGATAGCCGGCAAGACCGGGACAACCAATAGGTTTACCGATTCCTGGTTTGTCGGTTTTATTCCTGAACTGGTAACTACCGTCTGGATCGGTGAGGATTCACCGCGACCGATGACCTATCCCACCGGCAGAATTACCAGCGGCCAGTCCGTTCAGCTCTGGACTAAAATAATGGAGCCGATTCTTGAGGATATACCTGAGACAACCTTTAACCGTCCTCAGGACATCATCTCCCTGGAAGTTGATCCCGCCACCGGACTTTTGGCCTCGGATAATCCCGGACAATCCGTCAATGAGGTCTTCAGAATGGACAATACTCCCGGCGAACGCAGTCCCCTCCAGGGAAGAATTGACACCGTCAGGCTTGACCGGGAAACTTTAAAACTGGCCACCGATCAGACTCCGGCAGATCGGATAATCTCCGTTGATTATCTGGTGGACAGCGGCATCGTGCTCGGCCCCATTGATTTCGCCTTCGGACAGAACAGCCCTCCCGGGGGAGGACGTCAGCCGATCAGCGGAACCTATCAGGCCAGAAGCGGCATGCCGGTTCTCGAGATAGATCCCGAAACGGGGATTCCGGAAGCCGATGAAGCCGGGGAATACAGCTATCTCCGGTTAACCGGTGAAACCGCGGATGGGGGCAGTCCCCTTGACATTCCCGAACTCGGCGATCAAACCCCGCAGGATATAACTCCCGCTCCCGAAAGCGTGCTGGAATTCCTGGAACGGGGCGAAGAAGAAGCCGATCCCGATGATCAGCCCGCCCCGGAAGTAGTCGATGACATTATCGACCATTCGGCCGAAGATATTGAGGAAGATGACCCGGAAGAGGAACCTGAAGATGCCGCAGATCCCGACGAGCGGGATGCCGCCAGACAGGAACGCCGGGATAGAATAGACAGCCTGCTTCAGCTGCTCTCACCGGGTGAAGCGGAGGAGCTGGAAGAAGAGCTGGATGATGAGGAACTGGAAGAAGAATTAGAAGAGATGCAGGAAGAAGAGGATGACAACTAAAACAACAGATAGCAACTAAAGCAATAGATAGCAACTAGAACAACAGATAACTACTAAAGAAACAAAATAACAACTAAATAGCAAGATAATAATTAAGTTACTAGAAAATAATTAAAGAACCAGATAATAACTAAAAAACAGGACAATAACTAAAATAGCAGATAGCATCTACAGCAAATAACAACTAAAAAGCAAATAAAAAGCAAAAGACTCTTCGCTGTTTTATGTTGGTTTGACCCGTAATAAACAGCGATGAGCTTTATTAGCTATCGGAAAAGTATAATTTGTTAAATTAAGCATGTCAGTTATCAAAATTGAAGTTTTCAGACACATTACATGTACTTTTTCTGCCCATAAAGCAAATTGACCGGATAAATTATTTCTTAAAGGAAAACAATAAAAGAAAATATTTCGCAGAAGCTAAGAATTTCTCTCTATTATACCCCTAAAACTAGCTGAGAATTTCTCTATTATACTATTATACCACGAAAATAGCTGAGAATTTCTCTATTACGTCCCGAAAACTTATGTGTGCTGTACTGCAATATTCACAATTGTCGGAAAAGTAAAGCCCCTAAAAGTCCATTAGTATTACCATTAGTATTAATTTCCGGGTATATTTTCAAGATATAAATAAAAGAG
>SL_5KL_010_SEDDRAFT_10000199_pt1 | contig 37320 bp, 37 predicted proteins | sample SodLakKL_010_SED_FD_9118 | JGI IMG/M metagenome (IMG submission 9118)
AACTGTCTCTTATCCTATTTATGAGACCTGCCGCTTTTTCTAGGTCTTCAGCCTTTTCTACCTCTTCAAGTATATTCTTTTCATCATCCACATTTAATCCAGTATCTTCTACTCCAGCCAATTTTATTTTGAGAGAATAAATATGCTTATCCAGTTCCGATTCTTTATCTTTCATGGAGTCAAGGAATTCATATATCTCGTCAAAAAGTTCCAGCGCATCTACATGATGGCCAACAGCCAGGTGGCTCTTTATTTCTTCGCCGAAAATCGATACCCATCTTTCGTTAACTTTTCCACCTCCCATCTCCTTCACTTCTTCTCGTAAATGTTCCGCTTCTGAGATCAACTCTCTTTCTAACTCTTCTAAAAGCTTCTCATCCCCTTCAGATAATAACTCGAGAATGCCTTCATATTCTTTATTTTTTATTTTCACCACAACTTTTTTGAGGTGTTCTTTGTCTGCTTTCACATCTAAATTGCTTTTTCCAACAAGGATATGTAGTTCTTTTGTGTCTCTAATTTTTTCCTTTAAGAGTTTGGTAGGATCTTCAAAATCCGTCAATTTTTTCTTTTCAAAATCTTCTTCCTCTAGTTCGTTTCTTAGATCTAATAAAAGTCTTTTACTCAAACCATAGACACCTAATTTGGTCGATCTTAAACATCTGCTCAACTTTTCCTCATAAATATCTGCATCAAATAAAGCCTTCCCGTCCAACTCCTCTATCTTTTTCTCGACTTCTTTCGACAATCTTGATATCTCTTTAAGATCATGACCAGCCTCGAAGGCCTTTTCTATCCTATCTGATGCCTGTTCATGATCCTCATCTTTTTTAGCTTGATTTGCTTCACGGATCAAGTTCTTTAGCTTTGCCAATCCTAATCCACTTTTCCGAAGGTCAGCAAGGATCTCTTTCGACTTATCAAATTTTTCTTCTGCATCCATCTCTTCCTGTTCTTCTTCCCCAGGTACTTCCTGTTCTTCTTCCTCAGGTACTTCCTCCGTTACTTCCGGTTCCTCTTCCTCAGGTACTTCCTCCGTTACTTCCGGTTCCTCTTCCTCAGGTACTTCCTCCGTTACTTTCGGTTCCTCTTCCTCAGGTACTTCCTCCGTTACTTCCTCTTCCTCCTCTTCCTCCTCTTGACGTGTTACCTTCAACTGAGTTTCCTTGATTATTTTATCGATCTCCCATTCCAAAGCATATAATATATTGTTCAAAGTCCTCCTAACTTCTTCGTAATCGCCTTTTTTACTCAATTCGATAGTCTCCTTGAGATCTTCTTTAATTTTTTCAACAAGTTCTTGTTGAATCTCTTCACTGACCCCTAAATCTTCATCGCCCTCGACGATCCTCTTCAATCTTCCTTTGACCTCCTCAAAAAGTTCGTTAGATTCAGAGATAACTGGTCCTTTCTCTATGACTTCTTCAACATTTTCCAAAGCCTCTTTCTCTTTTGAGAGTTCTCTCATCTTGATAGCTGATCTTAAATTTTTTTTCAGACTGCCCAGATCCAGGGGTTTTTTTCTATTTTCTCTCAATACACTTTTAGCTTCATCTATCTTTTCAGGTAGTGCTTTTTCTGCTCCAACCTTATCTTCTTTGATGTCTTCCATCTCATGTATAATATCCTGTGTCTTCTGTACTAATTCGCTATAATCTTCTTCACCCACGGAATCCTCGATGTCATCAAGAGCCTCTTTGTATTTTTTATATTCATCTCTCTCCTTGAGTTTTTCTAGTATATCCTTTGCTTCTTGTATCACCTGTTCAAAAATTTTAGCTTTTTCACACTCGATCACAACCCATTCCGCTTTCTTTTTCGCTTCTTCGAACTCTTCGTCCAGTCTTGCATCAGTCGCTTGATCTAATTTCAATCTCAGGTTGGCATAGTCTAAATCATACTCACCAACGAGCTGTTCGATAGAAGAACGAGCCTTGGAAATCATCTCTTTAGCTTCCTTCAACTCATCGCTTTCCTTTAGGATCCTTTCTCTTATCTCTTTTTTCTCGGAAGGGACTTCCGGGACGTCCATAAGGCTCATGGGTGACTCATGAGCATTAAATGCTACCTTGTAAGCTTTGGCCGCTTCTTCAGTTTTTCCGATCGATAAACAAACAGAGGCCTTTGCATTCCATATGTGCTCATAAAGGGGATCCAATTCTATTACTCTATCGTAAGCCTCTAAGGCTTTTTGCTTTGCACCCATCCTTTCGAGTATAGATCCGCAAATAAACCAAGGCCCAGGATCACTTTCATCATCCAGCTTCTTCCTCTCCGAGTCGGCTAAGGTTTCTTTGGGATTTTCCAATATTCCTTTATCAGGCAATACCACTCCACCCTCGATCTTTAGAACCGTATTGCATTCCTGACATTCGTCCTCATCAACACTTAAAAAGTTTGAGCAATTTGGGCATTCGAATTCTTTTATAAGCTCTTTTCCCTCTTCACCTTCTCCCTGGATATCTTTGTAGATCCTCTCCGCCCTTTTTTCCCCTATATGATCTATAGATTTTAATTCGTCTAATTTTAATTTCTTCAATTCTGGTACAGATTCAACTCCTTCTGATATCAAGACTCGAGCCGTCAGCTCACCGATAGACGGAAAACGCATAAATTCTTTTATCTTTTCTTCTTCCATCTCTGCACCTCTTTGACGCAAATATGATAGGCACAACAATATAGTCAAGGACACGACCTTTCTTTGCTTTTTTAGTGTCCTTGACTAGCAGTGGAGGACAAAACCGAATTACAAAGAGGTTTTGTCTTCCACTATAAAGTGATGTACAAAGTGTTAATTTTATCGGTTAGTGGAGATGTCGATAAAACTTCTCCAATTTATAACCTTTGGTTATTTAGGAGTAGTTCATTTCCTAAATAACTTAATCCCAAAATCTTTTTGTCCTCGCATAACGGACCTCCGCCTCTAAAAGATCTTTTAAGAACTCATATTCATCTCTATGTCTTTTCGAAAGGATCCTGCCTGCATTCTGATGTCCGACTCCTCTAGCGGCAAAAGCCATCATTGCTCTTTTCTTGTAAACCCTAGCTAATTCCGCAAGTTTGTAATATTTTTTTAATTCCTTTCTTTCTTTCCGGTTCAACTTACCCTTATCTTTATCTATCAGTTTTTCATCTTGATAGGGATGGAGAGGTGCGACCATGGACGAACTGCACTCGGGACATCTCGGTTTGTCCACATCTTTAACTCTTTTTCTCCGTCTATTGCCACATCGAATACATTTCATTATCATCTTTTCAGACTCTAAACGCTCTTTGAGTGAATCGAGTACCGCTTTGCTCACCCTACCCGGGCTCAAAAATTCTTTGTGTTTTTCCAAACCGGCCTTACCCATAGGAGATATGCTTCCTTCATGACGAACTACCTCTATACTTCCATTTTGGATATCTTCCAAAATTTTTTTCGTGCCTTTGATGTCCATACTGTCTCTGAAAGTTTTATCGACGGCTTCTTCGTATAGAACCGTACCTTTAAAGGTCTCGACGATCCTATCCATATTGATCTTACGCCAGTCCGCGTCTTTATCTATGGCTCCAAATTTTTTGCCAACGTGTAAAAACTTCCACTTAAAAAAATTTGACCTCTCTAAAACCTTTTCTAATAGTTCCGACAGAGTTTGAGGTTCGGTCTCATGAAGGATCTGTTCCAACATTTCAGCAGATACTTTCCTAGGTAGACTCATCATTATCCTATATGGATCGGTCTGGAGCGGGATACTTTCTCCGAGGCGAGCAGAGAGCAAAGAGGCCATGAGATGACCCAATGTCTCATTTATCTGTGTCCCAAAACATGCGTTCACCACAGCTGTATCTTTCTCTATTTCTATAACCACTTTTTCTGCAGTTGCTATCTCACGGTCTTTCTGCTGTTTCCTGTACTCGGAAAATGTTTTTTTAGCATCCTCGCTTACAGGATAGTTATGGAATCGACCGCACCACCCTTTCTCTCTCAACTCTCCAACTTCCACAGCCACTTCGAACGGAACTGGTATTTCTTCACCGGTCCAATCAGGTATCCTTCCTATATTGCCCACTCTTTCTACAAGTACTTCCTCTTCTTCTAGCTCTACGATACGCCAAGCTTTACCCTGAAGCGTTATCACTTCGCCCTCTTCCACATTACTAGCAACGAAACTTTCATCAAGACTACCGATAACGCTCCGATTGATCATATCTCTCATCAGATAAGTCCTTTCATCAGGTATCATAGATATATTATTGTAAAAGTAGTTCAGTGAAGCTCTCTTTTTACCAACCACCTTCACCCCCTCATGTTCATCCATCCAGACCATACCGATCTCTGCAAGTTGATCCAGCAGATGGTTGTAAACTTCCTTTTTGAGATTTTTGAAGGGATAAGTTTTTTTGGCCATCTTAAAAAATTCCTCAATTTCTACCTTCTTTTCCGCATGCACCGTACTTATCAACTGATTCGCCAATACGCTCAAAGGTTCTTTAGGAATTTGAGTTGACTCTAGATCTCTTTTCTTCCCTTTTTCTGCGATGACCACCGCCTCGGCCAAGTCATCATCAGTGGTAGCTATGATCCTGCCCTTTGAGATCTCACCGATCCCATGGCCTGATCGTCCGATCCGCTGGATAAAACGTGTTACTTGCCTCGGCGATTGATACTGCAAAACAAGATCTGTACGACCTACGTCTATACCGAGTTCCATGGATGAGGTGCATATCAGTCCCTTTAAGGACCCCTCTTTGAACCTATCCTCCATATCTATCCTTGCTTCTTTGGACAGAGAACCATGATGGACTCCGATGGGAAAATCACCGTTAGTATGAAGCTCCTCTCTCCAGAGAGTATAAGAAGAGGAAATAGTTTCCGCCGAATCTCTGGTATTGACGAAAAACAGAGTTGATTCATGTGATTCGATAAGGTCTTTACAAAGTCTAAGAGCAGCGGTTCTCTCCAAATCACAGCGGATGGCTTCTGATATTTTCTTATCCCTCTTTTTATCCACTATAGGTTTTTCTACCAACACATCTAATTCCCTTTTTCCACTGGTCTCCACGATGACACCATCTCTACCTTCACCCACTAGAAAATTTTTGACTTTCTCTGGACTTCCAACTGTGGCGGATAATCCGATCCTTTGAAAATCTCTGCCAGATAACCTGACCAACCTTTCCAGAGCCAAAGCCAGTTGGCTACCTCTTTCGTCTTCGGCAAGTTCATTCAATTCATCTACCACCACGTGTTTAACATTTTTCAACCCCTTTCGTAATTTGCTCCCAGTGAACATTATCTGAAGTGTTTCAGGAGTGGTGATCAATACTTCAGGAGGATTTTCTGCCTGTTTCCTCCTTTCATTTCTAGTGGTATCACCATGTCTAACTCCTACTTCAAAATCCAACCGGTCAGAGAACTCCTTCACCCGCCTGATCATGTCTCGGTTTAGAGCTTTTAAAGGTGTTATATAGAGAAGAGAAAATCCTTTAGTATTTTTTTCCAAAATTTTATCAAGTATGGGTAAAAGAGCCGCTTCCGTTTTGCCTATACCTGTGGGGGCTATGACAAGGGTGTTTTTTCCTTCTAGAATAGGGGGAATTGAATCTTCCTGAGGTCTTGTTTCGTCCTCTATCCCCAATTCCATCATAACAGTGGATAGTTCTTCCGATAAAAGTTCAAATGCGCCCAATTTGATACTCACCTGGTGACCGTCATTAGATTATGATTTAGATTCAGTCGCACTAGGGTAATCTCCAGCAGGGATAGGTAAACTTTTGATCTCTAATAGAGAAGTCAACTTATCGAGAAGTTTATCCTTATCTTCACCCACCAGTGCATGATCTAATACTTCTCCAAGGTTCTCTACGGGTATTATCTCTATTTTATCCTCATACTTCTTCTCCATAACGATGTCTTTCATGTTATTTTTCGGGATCAAAACCTTTTCCATACCAACTTCGGCAGCTGCTTCGATCTTGGACGTGATGCCACCAACAGGTAACACCTGACCCCTAACACTAAGAGAACCAGTCATGGCAACGTTCTGGTCTATGGGTATGTTTTCCAAAGCTGAGATCACCGCCGTGGCTACGGAAATAGATGCTGAATCACCTTCTACGCCCTCTTGAGTCCCGATGAATTGGATATGGACATCATACTTAGATACGTCTTCACCTGTGTACTTTTTGACCAGTGCGGAAACATTCTGGACCGCTTCTTTGGCTATCTCACCTAGTTTACCTGTAGCTATAACCTTTCCACCCCCTGAAGAATGTGCGGGAGTGACTTCAGCAGCTATCGGAAGAATGATACCAGAATATTCAGACATACCTTCCTGGTCTCCACCCATAGCCGCAAGACCGTTAACAACTCCTTCCACTGCACCTTCGGTCTGGTACATGCTGTACTCTTTTCTTTTTTTGATATATTTGTCTGCAATCTGCTGCTCCAAAGATCTAGCGGTGGTCTTTGCATCAAGTACGTCGTCACTCTGAGTCAGTTTATGACCTCTTTCAACGGCTAGATCTCCTGCTACTCTGACTAGACCACCTAATTCTCTGAGTCGAAGTGTCAATTCGCCTCTTTTGTTTGCTCTCCTTTGGGCTTCTCTTATCATCTCGGTTATCGCATCTTTTGTAAAATGAGGGATCTTCTTTTCGTCCTTTTCGATCTCTTGGGCTACGAACCGGATTAGTTTTCGTCTGTTTTTGTCATTGTCTTCCATGGTGTCGTTAACGTAAACCTCGTAACCATAACCTCTTATCCTAGATCTCAAAGCAGGATGCATACCTCCCATCTGCCTTCCCTTTTCATCTCTCATCCCATAAACGGAGTCGAGGTTTCCCGCTGCAACAAGTATAAAGTTACTCGGAACTGGCTCAGTTTGAACCATGGCCCCGCTACTTCTTTCACTTCTTCCAGTGATCTGAAACTGTCTTTCCTGCATCGCTGTCAGCAGGTTGTGTTGAGAGTCCATTCCAAGCATATGTATTTCATCTATGAAGAGTACACCGTTGTGTGCTTCGTGTATCGCACCTACTTCTACTCTCTGATGAGAAGGTGTTTCTAGTCCTCCACTTTGAAATGGATCGTGTTTTACATCGCCCAAGAGAGCACCCGCTTGAGCACCTGTTGCATCCACAAAGGGAGGTTCATCTCCCGAGTCATGTGTTTTCAATGATTTGGGTGTGCGACTTTCAACATCATCTCCAAAGCCCCTGGGGTTTGCACGCAGCGCTATCAGCAGCATCGCAGCGGCTAAAATCCCAAAAAACATGATCATAAATTCACGCGTCCAGATAGATATCATTATCGCAGCGCCGACGATCAACGCTAGTATTATCAGCATACCTTTAGTCTTCTGCTGCTGTCTTTTTTGAGCCTCTCTTTTGTGAGCTTCGACTATCTGCTTTCCTTTACCCATGGGTACTGTCCTTACTTTAGGATTGTTCTCATCCTCTTCGTTTGGAAAGCAGAGGACATCCTCCATATCCTTTTTTGGAAGAAAATCGATCATGGATTTAGCTATCATGGACTTACCGGTGCCCGGGGATCCTATCAACATGACGTGTCTGTGCTGCTTAGCAGCTTTTTTAGCTACGCTCACTGCTTCATCTTGACCTATCACCTGGTCGGCGAGTAAGTCGGGGACTTCAACATCTTTTGTAGTTTTTATATCAAGATCTTCGATCCATTCTTCCACAGGAGGAGCTTCTGAAGAGTCCATACTCTCGTTAGAATTATGCGACTTTTTTGACTTTTCGTCTTTTTCGTTATTGGAAGATACCATCGATTACACCGACAATGTCGTTATAGTAACTTTTCATCTCTTTAGCCCATAATTAAAGTTTTGGTACGATTTAGCTTTGAAATGTGGTCGATCATTCCGAACTACTCACAAAAGAATTATCTTTGATGAAGAACCTCCAGGGCCATCTTTTTGCTTCTCCTGCGTAATCGATGTTGATGCGTTCTGAAGATACAATTTTCATATGGTCTTCGTCCTTCGGATAAGTTACAAAAATTTCATCTTCACAAAGGTCCTTTCCTGACATACTTGTATCTATGTCCATGGCCATGCAAAGCTTACCAGGACCGTTTGTCAATTCCACCAGCCCATCTACACTCTCATCCGTTATACCTCTTCTATCTCTCATCAAGTCTTGGCCCGCTATAGGCTCTAAAGCTCTCACGAATACCGACTTCGGTTCACCTTCCTTTTCAGTAACGATGTTGAAGCAATTGTACATCCCATAGATCAAATACACGTAGACGTGACCTCCGACTTTGAATTGTACCTCTGTTCTCTCCGTTTTTTTACCTCCAAAGGCATGTGATGCAGGGTCGTCCTTTCCTAAATAGGCCTCTGTCTCTACTATTTTACCCACCGTCATCCCTTGGGCATTTTCGTGAACGAGATATTTGCCTAGTAAGCCTCTGGCAATCTCTAATGTATCTTGGAGATAAAACTTTCGAGGAAGTTTGCAGCCGTATGGTTTTTCCATACTAGAGCACATCAACTTGAACTACATATCGACCTCTAATTATAGTTGTGCATGTGACATTGAAAAGTTGACCAGAAAAATTATAGTTGACCAAACAATTATAGATATGACCTTCGAGATCTATAACTTCCGGTGTAGAGTATGAAAGATACCTACAAGAAAAAACGTAAAAATATGGTGGAACAGCTCGTTACAAGAGGCTACATAGAGAGCAAACGGGTAGAAGTAGCTATGAAAAAAGTGCCTAGACATATGTTCGTTCCGCCTCATATAAAAGATAGCGCCTACGTGGACATGCCTCAACCCATAGGTAGATCACAGACCATATCCGCACCACACATGGTGGCTATGATGGTAGAAAAACTCGATATCGAAGACGGACAGAAAGTATTAGAGATAGGAGGAGGTCGAGGTTACCATGCCGCGGTCATAGCTGAATTGGTAAAAGAAAAAGGAAAAGTATATTCTGTCGAATATATAGAAAGTTTGGCTAGATCTGCTCAGAAAAATTTGAAAAGATGTGGTTACGATAACGTCAGGATCATTCATGGCGACGGGTCATCAGGTTACCGGGAAAAAAGTCCCTATCATAGGATATCCGTGGCTTGTGGTGCACCGAACATACCAGATCCGATGATAGAACAATTGAGTCGTCGGGGTAAAATATTGATCCCAGTAGGAAATAAATTCTTCCAAGAACTGATAAGAGGAACTAAAGTAGATGAAAACAAAATAAAAAAAGAAAATTTAGGAGGGGTGCGTTTCGTCCCCTTGAAAGGCAGGTATGGTTTTTGAGATCTGAACCTTTTTACACGATCGGGTCTAACCGTATGTACGGCGATCCTTTCTCCTCGTCAGTCACTATGGCGTACAGGCCAGTCTTTGGTTTTATACCGTATAAGCAGGGCGTCTTATTTATGCTGAGGATGACAAAATAGTTGTCAGCCATGTTTTTGATCTCTTGAGACAGATTCAAGCCAGGCTTTACGATACCCAAACCGAGGTTATCGGAGTTCTTAGTATTAGCTACACCGCTCAATAATTGTTTGACTGCTATCTCACCGCCCTGCATATATTCTAACGTATCTAGACCGGCATAATCCAAGATGCCTTGCTCTTGATCTCCTTTCAGCTTCTTGATTGTTTGGTTGTAGATCTCTCTGTACTCGCTTTGACTCTTTCCTGCAAGAGCTATCTTATAGGGTTCGTCGGACCTCGAAGAAAAGTGATCGACGATCCGGAACTTCTCGTTGAAGTATTCATCGGGAACAAAACGGGTCAGATCGTCTCTTAGATTCTCGGGGTGAGTACCACCAGAAAGGACTGTAAGGACTCCTCTTTTCTGTGCGATGAAATTCAAAAATATCGGCCTTATCACCGAGAAAAATTCTTCGTTGCTCACGTTGTCTTCGACCTCAAAGATATTGTAACTCCCTACGTCGAATCCTCCGCCTAATAGTGCATCTAAATCTTCTGTACCTGTGCTGTACTTACCCTCTGCAGACTCTGTCGGTTTCCATTGTTGTTCTCCAACTATGTCTAATTCATAAGGCTCGAAGCATTTGAACCGACCGCCTTCCAATGACATCAGATAGGAAGGCTGCCTGATCTTTATAGCTCTAAGTTTTCGAAGATGGATAGTTCGGACATTTCTACCTTCATGTTGGTATCTCTCTAAATGAACTACGCCGTCCCCTAGGTACTCTAAATCAGGGTCTTCTTCTTTTTCTAATATCATTATCAGATTCGTATTAGAATTCTCAACTAGATCCTTCTGGAGGGTCATAACAAAGGTCTCCATATCTAGACCATACTTGTGTGTGATACCTTCGATACTGTCGATCACCAAAGTTGAGCGTTCTGGAAGTACGTTGTCTATCCTATCGTATACTCTATTCAGGCCAGGGATACTTTTATCTAACTGGGTCAAGCGGGTCCTATCAACCTTTTCCGGAGGACCTTCCTCTCTTATGGTCTCTAAAAATTCTTTAGCTCCCTTGATCTTCTTTTCCTCTTCAAGCATCTCCTTTTCCTCTTCGTCTTCGCTGTAGAGTGTCTCGAGAAACACCTTACTAGCGTCTGTTATCTGAGAACGCATCTCCTTCTCCTCTAACCAGGGAAACTGTTTGTATAAAGCCTCGTCGGAAACCCGGGTAGATAAATAAAAGCTTTTATCGGGGTCAGCGATCTCTTCGATGATCTGAAGACCAAGAGTAGTTTTACCCGTACCTGAAGCACCTTCTAAAAAGACAGAAGATCCGCCTTCTTTCTCCAAGAAATCTTTGATCTCGGGTGGTATACTTTTTATTTTCATTTTTTAAGCACCTCTCTTATTTCAAAAGTCCTTTCAAGCGTCTCTATATCAGAAATCATTTCATCTAACTCTTTTTTAATCTCTTCCTTCATATCAGAATCACCCAATACGGCTAAAACAGCGTTCGCTCCTACTTCCTTGATCAATAAAGTCGAATCATCGGAATCGCAAACAATGAGGTCTGGATTTTTCTTTTCAAAACTAGAAAAAATGACTTCGGCCGCACCTAAAATAGTAGCCGAAAGAGTACTGAAACTCTCATTTTCATCCTCATTTCGGATGTAAAATGCTATGGGTACTCCATTTTTAGAGGTCAAAGAAACCGCTTCCATCTCGGTTCTTTCACAGTACTCTTTAAATATCTCTTCAACTTCTTCTTTGGCTTTTATTGTAACACGCTCCTATAAAGAATTTTACATTGCTCCGTTTGCCTTGCTCCATTTACCTCTCTATATTTAAATTTTCTTAGGAGATTACCGATATGATAAGTGAGTGAACGTCAAAGCCTATCGAAAACTTCCGTAGCAGTTTTTCCTCTCTGCATTTTTTTCTTCATGTCCGAAACAAGTGATCTATAATAGGATAGGTGGTCTCTTACTCTTTCTAATTCCTTCTTAAGATTCTCTTCTCGCTCATCGAGTTCTTCGATCCTGCCTTTTATCTTCCAGTAGTCCTTTTTACATATCAACATTTCATCTCTTAAGTTTTTGATTTCATCATCACTGATCACATTACAACACTCCATTATATTCTCTTTATTTCTTCGATAAGATTCATAGTGGGATCCGGGATGCTCCTTTTTTGGTTTTGACGAGATTGGATCGCACTTGCAGATTCATTGATCTTTTCCTTAAGTTTTTTGGCCTTTTCTTTTAATTTTTTTCTTCTCGACCTGACTTTCTTTAGTTCATCTAATATTTCTTGCTCTCTCGTCTCCCACTTTCTTTTTTCCTCGATAGCAATCACTGCTTTTTCGATGTCAACCACAGTTCATATACCTCCTTTTTACCTTTTTAATTTTATCATCCCATAAGCGCTCGATATCTTTCTTTCAGAATGGATCTCACAATTTTCGCAGTGCAGTCGATCATGCTTTCTTTCGAATTTCATCGCCTTTCTACATTGAGGACAATATCCTCTGACCACTCCAAAAGTTTTTCCAGTAGTAGATAATTTTATGGTGGGCTCCACCTGGGTAACTTTTGCCCTTACTATATCTCCAACTAAAAATTCGTCCTTGAGATCATCCGTATAATCATCTGAAACCTCGGAGATATGGAGAGTTCCCTCGACATCTTCTTTGACTCCTCTAGAAACCCCTTCTATCTTTTCGATCATTATCACTATCATGGCCTTCTTTCTCATAAACACATACCCATAGATGATATCTCCTTCTTTAACTTCTACGATAGGGTTCATCGGCTCTACTCTTGCCTCTAATGTATCCTCATCAAAGATGAGTTTGCCGAATTGGGCCGCATAGATGTTACCTTCTTCTTCAAAAGTTCCTTCACCGGATAACCATTCCTCGGAGGTTCCTACTTCTTCACCTGGCACTACCAACTTTTCTACTTTGTCTGACATTTTATTCCCTCTTTACGTTTATTCCGAATAATATCACTTCAAAATCTTCTTTTTTCTTTTTGTGAAATTCGAACATATGATGGATTTCAAACATATATCTTTTTTCCCAAAAAACGGAGTGTCCTTTGTCCTTGATAAAGTTTTCCAAAAAATCAACGGTCTTTGCATTATGAATCGAATACACAGCATCGCTCACTTTGAAAGCTTTTTCCAGAAAGGGTAGGTCCGCACCTTTCTTTTGGGATCCAAAGGGAGGATTCATTATCACAGTATCTACCTTTGTTCGAAATTTAGTTACATCCTGAATTTTAAAATCGATTGAATTCGCTAGAGACCTTTTTTTTGCCTCTCTTTTAGCCTTCGCCACGGCATCCTCATCTATATCGATCGCTTTTACCTTTTCCGCCCCGATATATGCAGAACCCAAGGCAAAAATACCTGTTCCACATCCGAGGTCGGCTATTATTTTATCCTTTATATGCCCGTTCACATAGGCCGTGAAAAGAATATCAGCAGCGATATGGGCCGGTGTTGAATACTGTTCAAGTTGCGGGGATGGGTCGGAGTAAGAGGATATGGTTTCCAATTTGATCTCTAAGTCCTTCTTTTTTATTCCTCCGATGTACACCACCTCATCTTTTAAAAAATCAACTTGAACGATTCATAAAAACTCTACTAGAGTTTTTTACTCCGCACCTCTTTCCCACACCTTATTCGATATATCATTATATATGGATTCGGATCCTGTTTCCTCTTCTTCATCATCATTTTCCTCCTCCAAGACCTCTTTGATCTTTCTTTCGTTCAATATCCAATAATGGATCCTCCATTTCTTTCCACTAGGTAAATTTGTACTTTCCTCTTCAGTTATCAGTATGTCAAAATCCTCCAATTTATAAAATACATCCCTCTCCGCAGAGGACAAAATATTGTCGGTGATCGTTTTATCATATCCAAAAAGATTCATAACCTTTTCGGCCATATCCCCTGCACGGCGAGGATCCATATCATTTCTCTCAAGTACTATCTCGATAGCTTTTTCTAAATCAGCTAAGGTTATCCTAGACACTGAACATCCCTCTTCTTTTTATTTTAATACATTTATCCATTTTCTCACTCTTCCATCACCTTCTGTATCCGAGGTTAACACTTGTAGCACCATACCTGTCCTGCGATCGTTAGTGGGATACACTGAAAATAAATAAATCTTCCCCTCTCTCCTGTTTAAAACACTTTTCTAGGACAGATTGACTACAGGAGTCTTTAGATGGGTCAACAACTTTTTTGCCCATAGAAGTTTTTTCCGTTTAGTTTTACCTTCGTGGTAGGGATTTTCGAAGTCCCATCCATTCAAGATTATCTTTTTGGCACCAAAATGATCGGCTATGAAGGCCGCCCTGTCTCCATCTGTAAAACCGCCAAAATTGCATATACTTTCGTCAGGAGGTTTACACTGACACGTGGATATCACATGCCCCTTAAATTTGCTACTCCATTTGTTGAGAAGATTTATATTGTCACCGTGTGCATGCATCACAATGGGTACGCCTTTTAGATTCATCTCCAGTTGAAGCTTTGTATCACCGTCGAGGTCCGTCACGATCAAATCGGGTTCAACTCCTTTATCGACGGCCTGCTCTAAAGAAGACCCTGCAATTATATTCAATCTTTTATCACTAGCGGTATTATAGGGGCCTATTATTTCTACTTCTTGCTTACCCAAAACCCGAAGAGGAGATAGACCATCTGTACCTCGTTCATCTGCCAAGAATTCTGCAGATATTCTGTCTTTTACCTCTGAATATCCAAATTCAGATAATATTTCTTTGTATAATGGTTCCCATTCCTTGAATTCCATGATAGTACCTCCTGTTCAGCTATCAGATACCGTTTCTTCTATGTCGTTCTGTCGTTTTTTGAAACTCCTTTGGATCAAACCGGCTAACACGGCTATCAACAATCCAAGAGTTATACTCAAAAAGGCGGGAGTCAAACTCACTTCCTCCATCCCGACCAAACCCTGGATGTAATCGAGGGCACCCCAGAAGATAAACGTAAGAGCAAATAGCGTTAGTAATATAGCCCAAAAAGACCATCTTATTTTACCCTGAGTTATGTAAGTATCGATGAGCCTGCCTAGTTCATACAAGAACACGGCACCGATCCACCACCATATCACAGTGGTCGTAAAACTCAATGTGATGTTTAATGGTGTCGTTATCTCATCTTCAACTATTATGTTCCATCCGCGGATCGAACTAAAAATTATTATGAGAATCGCAACAGCGGCGAAAGGTATCCAAACAGACCCTTCGCTCAATGATCTTCTCATCTTCGTATATAACTCAAACGCTTTTCGGTCCATTTCATAGATCCTGATGACTATATACAAACCCAATATGAAAAAAATGGCTCCTAAACTAAAGCCTGGCAGACCGGTTAATGCAGATACACCTTCGATGGCTAGATCCCCCAACAACGCAAGCATCCGGAAAAAGCCATACACCAAAAGAGCTAAAGATATGGGCAGGAGTATCTTCCGTTGAGTCTTTCTTTCACTGAATATCTTCACAAACAAATAATATAGGTTTTCCACACTTTCGCTCTGTTTTACATATACCGTTCTTATATGAGAAAGGTCCACCTTTGAAGAGATTATAGGACTGATATACTCATCTTCTGCACCGTCAGTGACCAATATAGCGGAGTCCGGCCTAACTTTTTCTAGCACTTGATCTAATTCTTTACTCAATATTTGATCAGAAGTGTAGCCGATGGAAGGTGCCCCGCAGATCGTTGCGATCTCTACATCATCTCCCTTTTCTTTCAGATCATCATAGAGAGATATCGCAGAAAAAATAGAATTGGTATCTGAATCCTCCGGGTCTTCAAGACCGAGTTTTATAGCGGCTTGGAGATTCTTCTCCCTGCCAATTATAGGTGTCTTGACGTTAGTTTTTTTCCCTATGTCGTCGTCACGGTCCGCACATAATATGAGTTTTCGCATCTATTTTCTCCTCGAGCGGGTTTTTAAATACCCTACTACAATTATTTAGTATTTACTTATCACTAACCTACACGGTTTTGATGTTTCTTTGTCATGTTAACTTATCAACCCAACAATCTACCAAGGTAGGAAAGGAACTCATTGAGGGGGATCCCATGCTCCCAAGGGAGCTTATAATTGTCGTGGACAGTCGTTTTGGCCTTGGGCAGTTTTTTGTTCAGCAGCCTATATTTTTTAGATAGGCCCTCTATGTCAAGGGTGAATAGTCTCCATTTATCTCCTCTTTGACCCTTCAACCGGTAAGCGTAGATGGGGAGTAATTTTGTTTTAGTAGAGATCTCTATCATATCCTCAGCTTGTTCAGTTAATCTCTTTTGATTGCTCAGATATAACACGTCATCGTTTGAGGATTTTACTTCGATCAGGAAAGATACATCACCCCTAGCGGCGACTAGATCGATACCTAAGCTTCCCGCCCCTCGGACCACCACAAACGGAATGTCTTTAGCCATATAGTAACCTTCTTTTTCTTCCTCGTTACAGGTCTTTGTAAGACTTTTGATAACGTCTTCATTTCCCGATAAGACTTCCTTCAGTTCACGTTCATAATTGCCTTGAGTCATATTTTCTTGATCCCAAATATGCTTAAAAGGAGAATTCATATACTCCCTTTGACGATGGTCCATTGAACTCGACATTTATTAAGTTTGAGGAGAACTCTTTTTTTGTAAGGGCGATCAAGGTTCCAATCGTTGTGTGTCACGAGGGAACAAAATGGCCTCTCGTATGTTAGGGAGGTCTAGCATCTGTTGAAGAAGCCTATCCAAACCCAAACCGATACCGCCGTGAGTAGGCATACCATATTTGAACGTATCTAAATATGTTTGGAAAACTTCAGTATCTAAACCCACTTCTTCCATCTGCTTTACCAACATTTCATAGCGATGCTCTCTCTGTCCACCTGAAACCAGTTCTTGACCCTTATACTCTAAATCGAAATAAGTTGTCAAAGAGGGATCGTACTCCTTCCGCATGGCATAAAATGTCCCTTCCTTCACCTTCGTAGGAAACTCAGTGATGAAGAAAAAATCAGTCTCATATTCATCTCTAACATGCTCTCCTAAAATTTTTTCCTCCTCCGTTCCTATGGTAGGTTCCTCATCCCATTTAAATCCTTTATCTTTGAGTATGCTGATACATTCTCTATAGGGTATCTTTTTGAAGGGGTATTCTGGTATTTCTATCTCGACTCCCAATTCTTCTAGTTGTTTTTCACAGTTATCTACGGTATGAGAAAGAGCGTGTCTTATCATATAACTGGTCATATCGATTATATCGTTTGAACTTTCTATGAAAGAGATCTCAAAATCTAACGAGATGAACTCTGAAGTGTGTCTTATGGTATCAAAGTCCTCCGCCCTGTAAGCGGGTGCGATCTCAAATACCCTTTCAAAACCTGCAGCCATGAGCATCTGTTTGTACAATTGAGGACTCTGTGCTAGATAGGCTTCACTATCATAATATTCTACATTAAAAAGGGTAGCTCCTCCTTCAGCTCCTGCGGCAACTATTTTAGGCGTATTTATTTCCACGAAGTCCTCTTTTGTGAAAAAATCTCTCAGCCCGTCTAGTAGATGCTTTCTTATCTCGAATATCAATCTTTTTTCTTTCTTTCTTAGATCAAGAAAACGATTATCAAAACGGGTCCCCATCTCAGCATCGACTTTATCTACAACTCCCAAAGGCAATGGTTTCTCTGCCTCCGTTTCCACTTTTATCGAGATAGGATGAAGTTCAAAACCCAGCTCTGTTTGATCCGTATCTTTTTTCTTGCCCTCGACGAGCAGTACGCTCTCTCTTGAAATGTTCACTGCCTCGTCAAAACTATCTTCCATCTCTTCTTTTGAAAGCACTACTTGAAAAACTCCTGTTCTATCTCTGATCTTTAAAAACGCTATACCTCCTAAGTTCTTTATCTCTTGGAGCCATCCACCCAGTTTACATTTGGCATCCTCTTCCAATTCGGCAGCCTCTATAGCCTGTATTCTTTTCATATAAAGGGGTATGAAGGAGGGATATAAAAGAGTTCAGGATGAAAAAAAATTTGTTCCAAAAACCTAAAATAAGGGAAATCAGTCTAACATGATGATAACATGGGTAAAAATCGATATGATGTCAAGAGAGGGCATTTCGAAAACATCGAAGGCGATAAGCTGAGTGAGTTGATGGAAGATAAGTTCGGTAAAGTGAAAAAAGAAGATGATAAACTCATAGTCGAAGATGAAGGAGCGATAGCTTCCTTAGAAGTTTGGACAGAAGGAAGGACGGGGCTATGGGTAAACATAAAGATGAATCAGGATGTCGACAGCGAGACCGCATCTGAGACGATCTCAAAATGGAACGACTTTTTGGAAGAAGCTACGGGGTTCACGGCCAAAGCGAGAAAGAAAAGGGCAAAAAAGAAGGCAAAGGAGAAAGGATAGATCATCGATGCTAGATGGGTAATCTGCGGTATCGGTGCGATATATACCGCTTTGGTAGAGGTCACCAACCAGTACTATGAAAAGACCATATTTTCGATAGGACAGGTAGAAGAATGAAAGTCCAGGTCAAGTACAAAAGACGAGGAAAACCAACAAGGGTATGGAAACAAAAGCTTCTAACAAACACGGATGATATTATAATATCCTCGTTCGAATTTCGCCTCAAAGAACCATTTTCACCTTTTGATGATCGTGTTTTGATAAGATCCGGGTATCATGGTGTATTGTTCGAGCTCATGGATGAGTGGTACAATGTGGTGAAAATATTTGATGAGGATAAAAGATTGAAAGGTTATTATTCGGATATCAGAACGCCTCCTGATAAAACCAAAAATGGATATATCGCGGAGGATCTATTTTTAGACTATTGGGTAGACCTTGACGGAAGTTACATTCTGTTAGACGAAGACGAGTTCAAAGAAGCAGATCTACCTCAACCACTAGAAGATAAAGCTCTACGAACTGCCAAAAGGTTAAAAAAGATGATCGAAAACGATGATTATCCTCCTGAGCCCATAGAAAAATTCCATCTTTCACAAGATGATTTTGAAGATCCTGATTATAAGCGATGATACGAACGTGTGTACGAATCGTATAGATCCAAACGTTATTCACTATGATCGAGATTCATTTTGGATTCGTCCTCCATCTCAGGATCTTGTACCTCATCATAATCATCATATCCCGGATCATCGTCGATCTCACTTATGTCTCCTGATATTTTGAACTCCTTTCTTTCCTTCCCATCTTTTCCACTCTCTTTCTCCTTTTTTCCTGACCTATGAAGCCTAGCCATGAGTTCCAAGATAAGAGGTATTAGTATGATAACGGTTAGAGAGATTATAAGATTATTCCAGCTGTTCGAAGGGATGTATTCAGTTTTTCCCATATAGGCTAGCTTCAGTATACCAAACCACGGTAATTGTCCTCTAGCTCTACCCAAAAGCCAATCCTCTTTGATAGGTTCGTCGATGCCTCTGTGTCGGCTATCTTGGTCAAAATGTTGGTTGTTATCTCCTTTTGTGATGAAGCCCGAGCCGTTTATCTCTTCTAGATTTAAAGATACGGTCTTATCTTCGTGACCGTAATCATAAATGGTCAAAGTACCATACAGCCCTCTTCCGTCTTCAACATCCTCGGCATCTGCATGTCTGATCTCCCAATCCTCGCCATAATCCAAATCCGCTAAAGCAGGCACATCCATCCGACCTTCATCTATTTCAAGATAAAAAACGGCTCTATGGATCACCGGAGTTCTCTCCCGATTTCCGTCGGGGTTGAAAACTATCACGTCGCCGTACTGACCGTACTTCTCGTACCCGTTAGCTCTACCCTCCACATATGTAGTTATTTCGTCCTTTTCTACCTCCTGGACCATGACTATGTCCCCTGCATCTATAACCCCTACCTGACTCCGCTCGGCGTTATGAGACATACTGCTGGATTCGATTACCACTAACGGCGGCCATCTTCCACTGAAAACATAAAGGGAACCCAAGATTATCCCTATGATGATAAGCGAGATCAAGATGTCCTTTCCGATGGAAATGATCTCATTTTTGGTATCATTTTTCATTTATTCGGTCTCCGTAGGTCTTTAGGGGAAATTTACTCAGGTTTTGAAAGGATTAGTCGGTACTAATAAACATTTCTTATGCATTCATTAATAAGATTCTAGCTTAACTCAGCACAAAAGTAAAATAAAGTGGTTCTCTTTTGAGGTAACCATGAACAGACCTACCGTCGACGAATACTTCATTGCTATGGCATATCTGGTTTCGGATAGATCTACCTGTCTCAGGAGGAAGGTGGGAGCAGTTTTGGTTAAAAATAAGCAGGTTTTGAGTACAGGATATAATGGTGCACCAAAAAATCTGCCTCATTGCGAAGATCTCGGAGGATGCATGAGACGAGGTGACATCCATCCCCCCTATATGGATATATTTTTTGAGAAATATGAGAAAGATAAAGATCTGAATAAAAAAGAAATCCTTGAGGACATCGATTTTTATCCAAAAAAAGGAAAGGGAGTCAAATCCGGTAGGAGACACGAACTGTGCCGTGCGGTCCATGCAGAACAGAACGCAGTCATCCAGGCGGCGGTATCCGGTGTGAGTATAAAGGGGAGTAAATTATACTGTACTACTTATCCTTGTGTGGTCTGTACGAAGATCTTGATCAACTCGGAGATCGAAGAAGTTATCTACCACGGCGAATACAAGGACCCTCTTTCTGAAAACATGTTGGACCAGAGTGATATCGAGGTAAGAAAATTTGAAGGAAAAAGGAAAGATGTACAGGAAACTATCTCAAAATACATTAAGAATAAATGAAGAATGGGTTTATTTATAGCTCATCTGCTTGTATCTGCTTGTTTTTTTAAATCTTGATGACGTCCACGGGGCATGCATCTACGCAGTTTCCACAATCGATACACGCATCTTCGTCCACCACCGCAACATCATTCACTTCGATCGCGTCAACAGGACATTCTTCTTCACACTGGCCACAGGCGATACATCCTTCTTCGTCGATTTCGACTACCATGTTTACCACGGATGTGAGGAAGAGGAGTGTGTATAAAAAATTTACTACCGTTTTTTAGTTTTACAACGAAAGTGCGTCAACGGGACAGACCTCTACACATTTTCCGATATCTTTACATTTATCATCGTCTACTACGGCCACTTCATTAACTTCGATCGCGTCCACAGGGCATTCTTCTTCGCACATTCCGCAGGCTATACAAGCATCTTCATCAACTTTTACTACCATGTTTATCACTCTTGAAACTGACATAAACAATATATTAAATAAGTCTTTGGTCCAAAATCAAGTGTTATTTGGAGTAAATTTTATCCAATATCGTCCGTACGGATCCATGAAAATCGTCTAAGGAACCTTCATTGATCATCATGTGGTCCGCTTTTGCGATGACCCTGCCAAGACCCCACTTCAATTCCCTATCATCCCTGTCGTTGAATTCACTCCATGTATGAGGTGCATCGTCACGTGATCTTTCTCTCAAACGTTCATACCTGGTTTTTGGAGAAGTGTGGATCGCTACCGTTTTGGCATCCCTATCCAACTCGGATTTGAATATATTCACCTCGGTCTGACTCCTTATACCATCTATTACTGTCCTGTTTTCAGTTACGTGACTGAGCGTTCTATCCGCCCAGATACCTTCATGATGCTTTTTTCTTTCCTCGTTTGCGAACTCGCCTACACTTTGCTCTTCTTTTATTTCCTCACTCCTCTTTCCCGCCTTGCTTCTCACAACATCTCCCATCCTAACTATTTCGATTCCTTCCTTTTTTGCGACTCTCAAAAACTCCTCTTTTCCTGCCCCTGGCATACCAGCTAATAATATTATGGTCATAGATCTACATCTCCTTTATTGAGTATATTCTCTCCAATCATCCCCTATGGTTCTATTGCGTAGTTTCAAGACCACAGGAAATTTTCTTTTGTGTGCCGTATTGTTGATATTATCTTTCACGTCTTCAACGGCCTTTTTTGATACGCCGTTATTTTTTGCTATTTCATCGAGTGGACGTTGAGCTTCTATTCCTTTCAAAACTTCGTCTATGACCTCGTAACCATACCCCAATTCGTCTTCGTCGGTCTGTCCCTCCCATAGACCCGCTCTTGGTACTTTATCCAGAAAACGTTCGGGTACGCCGATGGTTTTCGCCAATTTTCGTACACGGGTTTTATACACGTCACCTATAGGAAAAAAATCGGCCGCACTGTCCCCAAACTTGGTGGTATAACCCAGTAAAAGTTCGCTTTTATTGCTTGTACCTATCACCAACTTGTTCTCTTCGTTGGCTATGTAATACTCTATGCAGCCTCTTACTCTTGCCTTAAGATTTGCAAATGGGAGTTTTTCTTCAGACGAAGCGGGGAATCGCTCCAATATCGGGTCTATATCTATCTCATCATATTCGATATCCCATCTCTTCACCAACCATCTAGCGTCTCTCATATCCTCCTCAGGACTTGTGCTTTCAGGCATGATCACAGAGTGCACGTTTTCCTTTCCCAAAGCATCGATAGATAACTTGAGCACCGTAGCTGAATCTAAACCTCCACTCACACCTAAGACTACTCCCTCTGAACCGGATTTCTCTACTTTGTCAGATATGAATTCTCTTATCAAATGTATATCTTCTTCTAAGCGCTCTTCGATTTTCTTACCGGACATAGTGCGAAATAAAAGGAGGAGTATTATTACTTTTGTGGAAAAAGTCCCATCGAGAGGGTTAAACTGCTTCGATCTTTATCTTGTCCACATCTTTTACTTCTTTAAGCCTTTCTGCCTCTTCCAAATAGCCAACTATGTTTACATCACCGGCAGCGATGGGGTTTTTTCCTGTGGATGCGGGAGTGGGTCCAAAAAATATAGCTAAAGCGCGGCCAGATGGCCAATAACCTATGGTTCCAACATCGACTTCCTGCCTTGCAGTATCGTCCAGATCCATCTCAAGACCTATGGAAAAGTAGAATTCATATCCCCAAGTTTGAATGTCTGATTCCATGGGGAGAATTTTTTGTATCTCTTGAGCGCATTCAGTATCTTTGAGTTCTCCCTGGAGTTCGATATCTCCTACCGATATTTTGATATTCTGTGTCATGGTCTCTAAAACAAAAAGATGATTATCAGTTTTTCGATGCTTTTAGTGTTTTTATGTATGATCGTCCCAAATACCCAAAGAATTTATTACCCTCCTTTTGTGTCCCACCATCTAAAATACCCTTCAAATTTGAACATCGACGAGAAGGTAGTTAAAATGAAAAAGATGAAAAAAGACGTCTTGGTAATAGGAGGGGGAATAACCGGGGTACAATCCGCCTTAGATTTAGCTGACAAGGGCTACGAAGTTGTGATCGTGGACAAGAAACCGAGTATCGGAGGGAACATGGTAAAGTTGGACAAAACTTTTCCAACAGACGACTGTTCCATCTGCATCTCTGCGCCGAAGATGGTGGAGACCAGTAGACATGAAAATATCGAACTTTTGACATATTCCGAAGTGGAGGATATGAGCGGCAGTGTCGGTGGATTCAACGTCGACGTTTGGAGAAGAACAAAATACGTCGATCCCAGCGAGTGTACAGGCTGTGGAGACTGCGCCGACTCCTGCCCCGTAGAGGTCCCCAACGAATTCGACGAGGAACTATCCACGAGAAAGGCGATATACGTTGAATATCCTCAATCTGTCCCGTTAACATACACTATAGATTATGAAAACTGCGTGGGCTGCGGTGCCTGTGAGCGAGTTTGTGATGCCGAATCGATACATTTTTTGGAGAGGTCGGAACAGATAAAGCTCAACGTTGGAAGTATCATAATCGCTACTGGTTTCGAGATGATGGAGCCGGACGAATGGAGAGAAGAGTACGGTTACGATCAGTACGACGATGTTGTCACCGCTTTAGAATATGAACGATTATTATCCTCTTCCGGTCCTACTGAAGGAAATATTTTGAAACCCTCTGACGGTAAAGCGCCGGAAAAAGTTGCATGGATACAGTGCGTCGGCTCCAGATGTAAACAAAAAGGTATGCCTTACTGTTCTAGGGTATGCTGCATGTACGCTACCAAAGAGGCTTCCATAACCAAAGGAGACGATCCCGATATCGAGCCGTACGTACATTACATGGATCTAAGAGCCTACGGTAAAGATTTCCAGCAGTACTACGAGAAAGCACAGGAAAAGGGAGTCAAATACAGGAGAGGAAGACCTTCTAGAGTATACAAGACCGAAGACGACAAGTTAGCCGTAGAATATGAAGATACTGAAAAAGGTGAAGTGAAAACTAACAAAGTCGATATGGTGGTGCTTTCTTCCGCCATAGTTCCTTCTAAAGGTAATGAAAAACTTGCCGAAATTTTGGGTATCGAAGTCGACGAGCACGGTTTCTTCGAATCTAAAGACATATTGACCGCACCCATGGAATCGACGAGAGACGGTATCTATCTAGCGGGTTGTTCCCAGTCTCCAAAAGATATCCCTGACAGTGTGGCACAGGCTAGTGGAGCCGCTGCAAAGGCGTTACAGCCGCTCAAAGGAAGGAAAAGGAAAGGCAAGCCGGAAAAACCTGAAGAGAGGGATATAACTGAAGAGGAACCACGTATAGGAGTTTTTATCTGCCACTGCGGCAAGAATATAGCTAACTATCTTGACGTTGAAAAAGTTATGGAAAGCATCAAAGATATACCTGAAGTCAGATACGTTTCCGATCCTACTTTCGCGTGTTCTGAAGACGCTCAAGCCGAATTTAAAGATGCGGTGGAGGAACACCGGCTTAATCGTTTCGTTGTGGCCGCTTGCTCCCCGAGGACCCATGCAGAACTCTTCAAAGATACTTTGGAAGAGATAGGATTGAACCGTTATCTGTTGGAGATGGCTAACATAAGGAATCAATGCAGCTGGGTGCACAGCGATGATCCAGAGAAAGCTACGGAAAAAGCGAAGCGTCTCACCAAGATGGCGGTCTCCAAAGCCAAGCGGTTAGCGGCTCTCAAAGAACACGAGATAGAAGTCGGAGATAAAACAGTTATCATCGGTGGAGGCCCTGCAGGGATGCAGACCGCCCTGAGCATGGCGGATGCAGGTCAAGAAGTCACTTTGATAGAGAGAGATGACAAACTAGGGGGTAAGTTGAACAGGTTGAACACATTATTCCCATCTGATATAGACGCGGGTGAACTCGCCAGGAACATGTCTCATAGGATCGAAGATCAAGATAATATCACGGTAAAAACTTCTACAGAGGTCCAGGAGGTAGAAGGTTACGTAGGTAATTATGAATTGACTTTGAGCGACGGAGAAGTGATCGAAAGCGATACCATCGTTTTAACCACGGGCTTCAAAGAGATCGATCCCGACGATTTCTATAACTATGAAGGGGACGATAGGATCATGACGCAGATGGAGCTGGACGAAGCCCTTGAGAAAGATTCTTTAGAGGATCCTGAAAACGTGGTATTCATCAACTGCGTTGGATCCATGGAAGAAGAAAGGCCTTGGTGCTGCAGAGTGGGCTGCGGAAATTCCCTTAAAAACGCCAAGGCGATAAAGGAAAGATATCCCGATTCCAACGTTTACATACTTTACAAAGATATGAGAGTATTCGGTAAGAACGAAGAGGAGTATTATGCGGATGTGCAGGAACAGAACGGCGTCATCTTCCTCAGATATTCCACAGAAGATAAACCACAGGTTTCCGAAAAAGGAGACAAGATCCACATCAAAGTCCACGATAACCTTTTGGACGACGACGTAGAGATAGATTCCGATTATCTCGTTCTAGCCATGCAGTTGGAAGGGGATCCCAGCGCTTCCGAGCTACAGAAGATGCTTAAGCTTTCATCGAATCCATCAGGATTCTTCATGGAAGCCCACGCTAAACTGCGCCCATTGGAGTTCCCTTCCGAAGGTGTGTATCTCGCAGGCGGAGCTCATTATCCTAAGAATATTGCAGATACGCTATCCCAGGCCGACGGTGCAGCGTCCAAAGCGGAAGTGCCAATGATGAGAGGTTATACCAAAAGTGTTGGCATGATCGCCGCAATAGACGACGATAGATGCAGCGGCTGTAAGATGTGTATCTCCGTATGCCCATACGGCGCTATAGACTTCAACGAAGAGGACGAGGTGGCGGAGATAACTGATGTTCTGTGCAAGGGATGCGGTTCCTGTGCCAGTGTCTGTCCTTCTAATGCTATAACTCAGAAGGGATTCGACGATGATCAGATATCAGCCATGATACGATCCGCTTTGACCGACGAGGTGGTATGATGAGTTCAGAAGATTTTGAACCCGAGATAATAGCTTTTCTTTGCAACTGGTGCAGCTACGCAGGGGCAGATCTTGCGGGAGTGAGCAGAGAGCAGTATCCTCCCAACGCTTTGAACATCAAAGTCATGTGTTCATCAAGGGTATCTCCAGAACATGTTTTCGAGTCTTTCCATGAGGGAGCAGATGCGGTCCTTATCTCAGGATGTCATCCCGGCGACTGCCACTATATAGACGGAAATTACAAGACCATGCGGAAGGCGGAGCTCATGAAAAAGATGTTGGATGATTTTGGGATAAACCCACAAAGATTGAGATTGGAATGGGTCTCCTCGGCGGAGGGAGGAAAGTTCGCTAAAGTCATGGAAGAATTCACGGAGGAGATAAAAGAACTAGGACCCTTGGATCTGAACGGTACTTCATTGGAAGGTGAAAACGATGAGTGAAAAGAAAAAGATAGGTTTTTACTGGTGTGGGGCCTGCGGTGGGTGTCAGGTAAGCATACTAGACATAGATGAGATGATCTTAGACGTGGTGGAACAGGTGGATATAGTCTTCTGGCCCTGTGCCATGGATCCTAAATATGAAGACGTAGAGGCCATGGAAGAAAACGAGATAGACGTGATGTTCATCAACGGATCCATGCGTATGGAAGAGAACATAGAGATGGTTGAACTTCTGAGAGAGAAGGCGAAAAAGGTCGTAGCCTACGGCTCCTGTTCAGTTAACGGCGGCCTTTTCGGTCTCGGCAATCTGAGCACTAAAGATAGATTGTTGGAAAAAGGATATACCACTAAAACGACCGATGAAGGGCCGTTCCCTCAAAGATCGAGTTCTGTTAAAGAAGGTGAGCTTACCCTTCCAGAGTTGACGGAACATATAGTACCTCTTGAAGAGATAATCGACGTGGATCATCACCTACCGGGCTGTCCTCCACTGCCGAATCAGCTTGAGGAAGCTTTTCCCGCCCTTTTAGACGATGAGACTGAAGTTGGAAAGTACGACCTGGTATCGGATAAAAGCGTCTGCGACGTTTGCCCCATGGAAAGGGAAGAGAAAAAGATAGAAAAATTGAATCCGATACAGAACGTATATCTGGATCCGGAAGAGTGTATCTTGGACCAGGGAGTGCTCTGCATGGGACCCGCCACAGCGGGCATGTGCGACGCCGCTTGTCCTGAAGTGGGTCATCCTTGTGTAGGATGCAACGGCCCCGTGAAGAACGTTAAAGACCAGGGGAGCAGGATGTCATCGGCTTTGGCTTCCGTTATAGGGGCGGAAGGAGAAGAGAAGAAGACCGAGGAAGAGGTCATGGAGGTCATGAAGAGCATAAGAGACCCCACGGGTTCTTTTTACATGTTCAGTTTACCCAGCAGTATAATGCAGTTCCGGAGAGGTGATCTAGATGAGTGAAGAAAAGAAGATATCCATCGATCCCATAACCCGTTTGGAAGGTCACGGTAAGATAGAGATATTTTTGGATGAGCAAGAGAACGTCAAAAACGCCTACTTACAAGTTCCCGAGTACAAAGGATTTGAAAAGTTCTGCGAGGGTAGAAGAGCAGAGGATATGCCGAACATAACCAACAGAATATGTGGTGTATGTCCCGAAGCTCATCATTTAGCTTCAACAAAGGCGCTTGACGACGCCTACGACGTGGAACCGCCGGAGCCGGCTAAAAAATTAAGAGAACTGTTCTACAACGCTTATATATACGCTGATCATATATTACACTTTTATTACTTGGCAAGTCCGGACTTTCTGGTCGGTGTGGACGCACCAAAAGAAGCAAGGAACATACTGGGCGTCATAGGTGAAGTCGGCGAAGAGATAGGGAAAAAGGTCATCAAGCAAAGAGGAAAGGGTCAGAAGATAGTGAGGATGTTAGCGGGAAAGTCGGTACATCCCGCCTTCGGTTTACCCGGAGGGGTGACAAAATCCTTGAGCAGCGAAGAGAGAGAAGAATTGAACGAACTCACGTCAGACATGGTCGATTTCGCTCAATTCACACTAGATCTGTTCAAAGACGAAGTTTTGACTAAATACGAGGATATCATCAAAAGTGATAAGCTCAAGACCTACAGCATGGGTTTAACTGAAGACGGGAAATTGAGCCATACGGGAGGTGAAGTGAACGTTGTCGATCCGAAAGGAGAGCACTTCGCTTCGTTCAGCCATGCGGATTACACCGACGTTATAAGAGAACATAAAGAATCGTGGAGTTACATGAAATTTCCTTATCTAAAAGAGATAGGGTGGAAAGGATTCGAAGAGGGTGAAGATTCGGGAGTATATCGTGTCGGAACCCTGGGTAGAATCAACGTGGCGGAAGGCATGAAGACCGAACTAGCCCAGGAAGAGTATGAAGAGATGTTCGACGTTTTAGGTAGACCTGTACATTCGACCCTGGCTTACCATTGGGCTCGGCTGATAGAAGTGTTACAGGCTGCGGAGATGATGGAAAAACTCGCCCAGGATGAAGACCTTGAAAGCGATAACATCAGGAACGAACCCGGAGAACCGGGCAGCGGCGTCGGCATAGTCGAAGCCGCTAGAGGAACATTGATACATGATTATGATTTAACAAAAGATGGTTTGATAGAGAACGCGAATCTTATAGTGGCAACAAACCACAACGCATCCGTTATCTCCATGAGTGTGAGAGATGCCGCAAAAAAGTATATAGACGGAGGAAACATCCAGGAGGGTATGCTCAACAGCGTGGAGAGAGCATTCAGAGCTTACGATCCCTGCCTTGCGTGTGCGACACACTCGGCCATGGGCGAGACTCCTCTAAAAGTGAACATATACGACTCTACGGGGTATAAATACAAAGAAGTCACACAAGGGTTGGGTGGTAGAGAATGAAACTGAAAAAGCTTACTAGAGATATAGATTTCATGGATAAGGTTGAGGAGCTTTCAGGTCAGTCCTTGAACAGCTGTATCCGGTGCGGAACTTGCGCCGCGGGATGTCCCTTCGTCGAAGACATGGAGATCCTGCCGGAGAGAGTTTTCAAATACATAACTTTAGGAGAGTTCGAAAAGGTATTGGAACACAATACCATGTGGATCTGTGCCGCATGTTATACCTGCAGCGTTCGATGTCCTAGAGATATAGATATAGCCAAGATAATGGAAGCTGTGAGACAGGTGATCTTGAGAGCCAACATAGATATGGTCGACGTGGACGAAGTCGACAACATAGAAGAACTCCCGCAGCTTGCAGTGGTGGGCTGCTTCAGGAAGGAGACCGGGTGATACCATGAAAGGCCATCTTTATTACCCCGGATGTACCATGAAAACCAAAGCAAGCGATTATGAAACTAGTGCGATGAAAGTCATGGAGAAACTCGGCCAACCTCTTGTAGAGATGGAAGACTGGTACTGCTGTGGAGCCGTGCAATCTTTAACGGAAGACGACATAATGCATCAGATCGCTCCTATAAGGACCATGTGCTGCGCTCAAGAGCAAGGGGAAGACGAAGTGGTCACGCTCTGCGACATGTGTTACAACGTGTTGAGACAGGCTAACGATAGGATGAAAGATAAGGAAGACGATCTGGAAACCATGAACGAGTTCTTGGACGAGGACCCTGATTACGAAGGTGGTGTCGAAGTTTACCACCTTTTCCATATATTGAAGGGCATGGAAGACGAGATAAAGGATGCGGTAGAGATGCCTTTAGATGATCTTGTAGTGGCGCCCTATTACGGATGCATGCTTCTAAGACCCGATAACGTGGCTGTGGACGAAACTGAAGATCCTGAGATCATGGAGGATATGCTGGAACTCTTGGGGGTAAAAGTTCTTGAAAATCCTAAGCGGACCGAATGCTGCGGTTCTTATCATACTGTAAATCGTTCGGATATAGTGGAAAAGAGAGTGGAGGATATCGTATCTTATGCGGTCGAAGAAGGTGCCGAGGCTATAGTTCTTTCCTGCCCCCTCTGTCAATTCAATCTTGATTTCCATCAGAGAGCAACTGATTTTGATGTACCCATTTTCTACATAACTGAATTGATGGCTCTAGCCTTCGGATTAGATATAGATATGAAGAACCATAAGATAGACCCGAGAAGTTTACTGAAAGAAAAAGGAATATTGGAGTGAGATTATATGACGCCAGATAAAGCTGAAGATGAAGGGAATGAAGATGTAGAGATGGTCGAGATCTTTGTCATGGGTAAACGTTACCGAGTGCCTAAAGGTCTCACCATAATGACCGCGCTAGAATACGCCGGTTACAAGTTCACTAGAGGATGCGGATGTAGAGGAGGTTTCTGCGGTGCCTGTTCTACGGTGTTCAGAACCGAAGACGAATACAAGCTGAAGATGGACCTAGCATGTCAGACCGCTGTGGAAGACGGTATGTTCCTTGTACAGTTACCATTCATGCCCGCGGTAAGGGCGATGTATGATATCGAGGAAGTGGAACCGGAGGAACACGATAACATACTTTTGGATCATTATCCTGAAATAGCACGCTGTGTTTCTTGTAATACATGCACCAAGGCATGTCCCCAGGATATAGAGGTGATGGATTACGTACAGGCCGCGTTGAGAGGAGACGTAGAGAGGTGTGCCGACCTTTCCTTTGACTGTATACAGTGCGGTCTATGCTCCATCAGGTGTCCCGCGGACATAAAACATTATCACATGGCCCAGATGGCAAGGAGGATCACGGGCAGATACATCCACGAACACAGCGACGAGCTCGAAAAGCGCGTCCAAGAGATAAAAAATGGAGAATATGATGAAACGATGAAGGAGATGGTTGAGATGGAGATAGACAAACTCAAGAAAACTTACGAAGAAAGAGATATACGGGAGGAGGGATAAGTATGGCGGATGGCTACCCAAAATATATGCAAGAATCCATCAAGAAGGTAGAGGAGACCAGGGAAGAAAGGATGGATAAAACCTATGACAGGATGAGTCCGTCCGAAGGCGAAGAAGTTTTGAACAACTTCCATCCAGATTATAAAGAAGAGGGTAAGGCGCTTCTCAAAATAGGACCCAGTGAAGGGAAAAAGGTACCTACGGAACTGGCTAAGCTGTTGAGGGCGAGGAGTCTTGTGGATCCTTCTAAAATAGACCTAACACAGATAGACTATGACGTTGATGTCCTCATAATCGGCGGCGGAGGGGCAGGGACCGTAGCAGCTCTTTGGTCCCTTTACGAAGGTATAGAACCCGAGGACATACTGATCTCAACGAAATTAAGGCACGGTGATTCTAACAGTATGATGGCACAGGGAGGTATCCAGGCTGCAGACGAAGATGAAGATTCACCGGTCAGGCACTATTTAGATGCTATCGGCGGAGGTCACTTCACCAATGTGCCCGAATTGGTCAAAGCCCTTACCATCGACGGTCCGAAGATCCTAAAATGGCACGAGGAACTCGGGATTATGTACGATAGAGAAGACGATGGTAATTTTGTAGAACTCCCTGGCGGAGGTACATCTAGGTACAGACTGCATTCTTCGGGTGATTATACTGGTATGGAACTCATGAGAGTTTTAAGGGATGAATCAGAAAATTTTGACATACCCGTACTTGAATTCACTCCTGCGGTTGAACTGCTGAAGGACGATAAAGGGCAGGTGGCTGGCGCACTACTCATGAACCTGGAGACTAACGAGTACTACGTGGTAAGAGCGAAATCAACGATCATGGCTACCGGAGGTTTCGGAAGACTTCACGTTCAATCTTTCCCGACCACCAACCATTACGGTGCCACCGGAGACGGGTTGATAATGGGATATAGAGCAGGGGTACCCATAAGAGATCTTGACAGCGTACAGTATCATCCTACTGGAGCCGCTTTTCCGGATCAGATCGTCGGTCTGCTGGTGACTGAAAAAGTAAGGAGTCTGGGCGCTCAACCCGTGAATGTTGACGGAGAACTGTTCGTTAACCCACTAGAACCGAGAGATATAGAAGCGGCGGCCATCATCAGAGAATGTAAAGGAAGAGAGAAAGGAGTTACTACTCCGACGAGCATGCAGGGTGTATGGTTGGACTCGCCTTTGATCGAGATGAAATCGGGAGAGGGGACCATAGAAGATACCCTGCCCGCCATGGTGAGGCAGTACGAGAGGTTCGGCATCGACATAACCAAAGAACCGATACTGGTCTATCCAACACTGCATTACCAGAACGGTGGTTTGGTCATCAATGAAGATGGATCAACACCTGTAAAAGGACTCTTCGCCGGAGGAGAAGTCGAAGGAGGGGTCCACGGTAAAAACAGGTTGATGGGCAATTCTCTACTAGATTACAACGTGTTCGGTAGAAGGGCCGGCATCAACGCAGCGAAGCATGCGAGGAAAGCCTCACTTGGAAAACTCACACTCGACCATGTGGATGATTACAACAAACAGATCGAAGATGCAGGTATAAAAACTGATAGAAAGGCCCCCTTGCTACTGCCGGAATACAGGGGTGAAGAGGTCTTGAGACGTCATCTAGACGTCGAAGTAACACTATAGAAGGTGTAAGAAGGATGATAGAACTAAACGAAGAATACTGCAAGGGATGCAATCTCTGCATCGTGTACTGTCCTAGAGATGCGTTAGAACCGGCGGAGGAACTCAACGAGAAAGGTATACATCCGCCGGTGGAAGTAGAAGATAGATGCAATGGCTGCAGACTCTGCGAATTGATATGTCCGGACTTTGCAATTACCGTTGTTGAAAAAGACGAAGAAGAGGAGTAATAAGATGAATGAAGAAGAGTTAAATAAAGCTAAAAAGGCGATAGGAGAAGAATATCAGTTCATACATGGAGATACCGCCGTTGCATACGGTGCTCTCTTGGCGGGCTGCAGATTCTTTGGAGGTTATCCGATAACTCCTGCTTCAGAGATAGCAGAAAAGATGGCAAAACTTCTACCTAAAGTAGGAGGAAAGTACATCCAGATGGAAGACGAGCTCGGCAGCATAGCTTCCGTCATCGGTTCATCATGGACTGGAGCTAAAGCCATGACCGCAACTTCGGGACCCGGTCTATCCTTGATGCAGGAAAATATAGGCTTTGCTCATATGAGTGAAACTCCTCTGGTTCTTGCCGACGTTCAACGTTCTGGGCCCTCAACGGGGCAGCCCACTCTCGGCGCCCAAGGGGACATAATGCAGACTCGATACGGCAGTCACGGAGACTTTGCGGCCATAACATTATCTCCTAATAATATTCAAGAAACGCTCAATTATACCATAAGAGCCTTCAACTTGGCCGAGGAGTACAGAACGCCTGTATTCCTTATGCTCAGTGCCGATTTAGGTCATATGAGAGAGAAGGTCAGGATACCTGATGAGGTCGAAACCTTCGAAAGGAAGAGACCTAAAGTTCCGCCGGAAGAATACATCCCCTTCGGTAAAGGTGAGTACGGTAAAGAAAAGGTTCCGGAGTTCGGCGTGTTCGGCGAGGGATATCACACCTACGTTACTGGATTAACCCATGACGAGCATGGTTTTCCAGCAACGGACGATCAACAAGATCATGATAAACTGATAAGGAGACAGGTGGAGAAGATACTAGACGATAGAGAAGAGTTGACCGATGTGGAGAAGAGAAGTTTGGACGACGCGGATATCGCCCTTGTATCTTACGGTATAACCAGCCGAAGTGCTTTAGGTGCCTTGAATAAGGGAAGAGAAGAAGGTAAGAAACTTGGTTATCTGCGTTTGAAGACGTTGTGGCCTTTCCCTATCAAAGAGATCGAAGAGCTGTCAAAGAACGTGGATAAGATCGTCGTGGCGGAACTGAATTTGGGGCAGATGTATCACAAGGTCAAAGAACATGCGGATAAGGACTGCGAAATAGCTTTAGCGGACAAGATAGGCGGAGAGATACATTCTCCCGATGAGATACTAGCGGAGGTGTGAGCATGGAAAAAAAGGAGGAAAAAAGAGAAGTAGAGATGATAAGTGCGAAGGAGATCCGCGATAAATATCTTAGACACGATATGATGCCGCATATATTCTGTACCGGCTGCGGTATCGGTAACGTATTGGATTACACGTTATGGGCTCTAGAGAAGGAGGGCCTCGATATGGATAAAACGGTGTTTCTTTCCGGCATCGGTTGTTCTTCCAGGCTCCCTGGATATATCGACGTGGATTCTCTTCACACCACCCACGGGAGAGCATTAGCTTTCGCTACAGGAGTCAAGATAACAAACCCTGAATTGAACGTTATAGTCTTCACAGGCGACGGCGACTGTATGGGCATAGGCGGTAATCATTTTATCCACGCGTGCAGGAGGAACATCGATATAACCGTTATCGCGGTAAATAATTACATCTACGGCATGACAGGTGGTCAGGTGGCACCTACGACTCCCGAGGGAGACTATGCTACCACTGCACCCTATGGAAATTTGGAACCTGCTTTCGATATGAGCGAGATGGCTATCTCTTCAGGAGCTACCTACGTAGCAAGATGGGGTGTCAAAAGACCTAACCAACCCATAAATTCGATCCAGGAGGCGCTGCAGAACAAAGGTATGAGCTTCGTAGAGATGATGTCTCCTTGTACCACGGCTTACTCACGACAGAACAGGATGGGTTCCATAGAAGAGTTCTGGGATTGGTATGATAATAAAACGATACTTGCAGAAGATCATGAAAGAATAAAGCAGTACGGAAGTGAAGAAGAAAAAGAAGAACTCAAAGATAAGATTAAAGTCGGTGTTCTTCACAAAGAGGAAAAGAAGTCGTTAAGTGAACGTATTCAGGAACTTATAGAGGAGGTTCAGGTATGAGAAAAGACATACGGTTGAGCGGCAAAGGCGGCCAGGGTATAATGCTTTCCGGTTTTATTCTTGGAAAAGCCGCCAGCGTATACCATGATTACAACGCTGTTCAGATGCAGAGTTATGGACCCGAAGCGCGTGGAGGCGCCGCACGTTCTGAGGTAGTTATATCTGACGAAGAGATCGGCTACTGTGGGTTATATCAAGCAGATTACATGATGGCCATGTCGCAAGAGGCTTACGGTAAGTACAACGACGATATCCCAGAAGATGGGATCCTTGTGGTGGATGAAGACCTTGTTAAGGAGTTGGAGCATGAGTTTATAGGAGTACCCTGCACCGAGATCGCGGAAGAACTCGGTGCTAAGATCGTGGCTAACATCGTTATGTTGGGAGCGTTCAATGCGGCCGGAGACCTTGTGCCACAGGATGCTTTGGAGAAGGCGGTAGAAAGCAGTGTACCCCCCAAGTTCAAAGAGTTAAACCTCAAAGCCTTGAGAGAGGGTATCAAAAGGGTCGAAGAGATGGTCTAAACCTGCTCGACTTGATGTTTACCAAACCCTTTTATAATCTCATATAATCAGTTATCATCGTGAGATTTGACAACTAGCAGAGAATAAATAAGGAGGAAATATGCATGAAAGACGTACCAGATTATATAGGTCCCATGGCAATGGGGTTGAAGATGGGCGTGATCGTTCCAGGGATGGACATAGTTGACGAAGTTTTCGATTCTGTAGAGCGTTGTTATGAAGATGGCTTACTTGATGATGGTGATGTCCTCTGTATAACAGAGTCCGTTGTTGCTAGAGCACAGGATAATTACGTGACAGTAGATGAAGTTTCTAGAGAGATCAGAGAGAGATCAGGTCTAAAAAAGAACGGGACCGTAGGTGTGGTTTTTCCCATCACCAGCAGAAATCGTTTTTCCATGATATTAAAATCCATCTCTGAGGCGGTATCCGAGGGAAAAGTGATCGTTCAGATGTCGTTTCCCTATGATGAAGTGGGTAATCAGACCATCTCTCCAAAGTTTGTAGAAAAGCTCAACAAGGATGTTATCACCATGGACGATATCATCATGGACGAGTGTCAACATCCCATAACCGAGGTCAACTATCTCAGATATTATAAAGAGATAATCGAAGAAGCTGGAGCAGAACCCCAGATAGTTCTGTGTAATGATCCGAGTCACATAGTGAGATATGAACCTGATGCAGTCATAGCATCGGATATTCATACGCGGCATGAAACGAAAGAAGCGATCTGTAAAAAGTTCGATAACTGTATAACTCTCTGCGAACTCTTCAACGAAGGAAGATCTTGTTCTGAATGGGGACTGCTGGGAAGTAACATGTCCAGCGGTGACAGGCTCAAACTTGCTCCAAAGAATGGATATGAAGTGGTAAAAAATATTCAAAAACGTATAAAGGATGAACTCAAAGTGCAAACAGAAGTACTCATATATGGTGACGGTGCTTACAAAGATCCTTCCAGCGGCATCTACGAATTGGCGGATCCGAGTGTGACAGTTGCCTCAACAGACGGACTCGACCATTTTCGAAGGGGTGTTAAATACAAGTATATTGCAGACCAGTATCACCACAAAGAGGGGAAAGATGCATACGAGATAGAGAAAATCATAAAGGAAAAAAAGACAGAGGATAGATCAGAATCTTCCATGGAAAAAGAAGGCACTACACCCCGTCGGATGGAGGATATCCTTGGAAGTTTAGCTGACCTTGTCAGTGGTTCTGCAGACGCTGGAACACCCGTAGTCTTGGTGAAGAACATCTTAGCTTGATTCAGGAAATAAATTCTTCTTTTTTTTCTTTGTTCCAACTTTTGATCTCAGCTTCTCTTTTCAAAGCGTCGCTTTTACTGTCCAACACCTCTTTATAAACGAGTTCGCAAGGTAAACGACTCCTTACGTATTTACTCCCATCACCTGACCTATGTTGCTTCAATCTCCTATCTATATCTATTGTTATGCCTGTGTAAAGAGATCCGTCAGACAGCCTTAGTATGTAAAGATACCACATGATATCCGTATATTTTTCTTTTTCAAATAGTTTTACCTTTTCCGTGAATGTACTACTTATCGAGTAGTATTAGATAACAGAACAAGAATACATCTTCGACTATAATTGCGACATAGAGAGTAAAGCTTAATTAATAAATCGATGATATGTTAAACTAGATGGTAGATATGGGCCATAAAAGGAAGTATTTGACGATTATAGTAGGATCACTTTTGATGTTTTCAGTTATCTCTGTAGGATCTGTTTATACTGCTGAAGCCTCATCTGAAGAAAAAGAAGTATTAGATGATACGGCCATGGTGATCTTCGATGATTTTTCCGATGGCGATTATACTTCAGATCCGGAATGGACGGTTTATGATGGGGAGTGGGGAGTAGAGGATGAAATATTGCATGGGCAGGGTACTATCTCTACCAACGAATCCGCCTATAGGGCCTATGGAAGATGGGAATACGACTTCTCGTTGGAAAGGACGGATGAAGATGACGATTACCAGATGGTAAGATTTTATTTCGTTCAAACCGGGGACCCAGATCCAGAGGAAACCGATGGTTACTTTGTTACAGTTACAGGCGATATGTTTAATCAAATAAATCTTTGGAGGATGGACGAGGGAGATATGACTGGACTGGCCAGCGCCGACTGGGATCCCGATACCGAGTGGCATACTCTATCCATCGAGAGGGATTTGGATAACATCATAACAGTATATCTAGATGGGGATGAAATGATCAGCGACGTGCATGACGACACATACACCTCTTCAGAATAC
>SL_5KL_010_SEDDRAFT_10000200_pt1 | contig 37302 bp, 28 predicted proteins | sample SodLakKL_010_SED_FD_9118 | JGI IMG/M metagenome (IMG submission 9118)
GTTCCGAAGCCTTCGGCAGAAGCCGCCACAGGAAGACCTGTAACCGTTATTTTACACTGACCGGCACCGGTCCCTTCCAAACAGCTGACCTGGTAGTTGCCCCGGACGATTCNAGATTTATTGCGAAAATGCCAGGGCTGCAACCCTTGCCGCAAATTAGCCAGGTCTTATTTTCCAAATCCTGATCTGCCAAATCGAAAAGCATTTGGCACCAAAAAAAACGGGTTGCCTTGCATCAGACAACCCGCTTTGCAAATTATTTGGAGGAAACTTTATTCTTCCTTCTTCTCGTCGGCCTCTCCTTCGTCCTTTTCATCCTTTTTCTCCTCATCAGCTTCAGGCTCTTCAGCCTTTTCTTCCTCTTTTTTGGATGCGGTTTTCTTTGCTGCAGGCTTTTTCTTCTCTTTCTTTTCCTCTTCTTTGGCATCGGGCGCACCGGGTGCGGCTTCTTCTGCCTCTTCACCTGTCTTAGGCTCTTCTTCTTTGCCGGCCTTGGCTTCCTCTGTCTCTGCAGGCTTATCCTCTTTTTCGGCCTTCTCTTCCTTAGCCTCTGCTTTGGGCTTCTCTTCTTTGGCTTCTGTGTCTGCAGCCTCAGGCTGGTCTTCTGCCTTCTTCTTCTCTTCAGCAGCCTTGGCTTCCAGCTTCTTCAGTGCCTCTTCCTTCTTGGCTGAGCGTTGGGTCTCTTCCGTCTTTTCAATGGCTGATTTCAGGTTGGCCAATGCGTCGATATCACCAAGCGTGGTTTTTTCCTGGCTGTCCTTCACCTTCTTCATCGCCTTCTTGGTGGCCTTTTCCTTTGTCTTTCTTTCTGCGGCCTCAGAGGCGCGTTCAGCATATTTGACATCCTGGAAAACCTTGGTGTGGGAAACCACAATCTTCTTGCTCTCTTTATTGAATTCAATCACTTTAAAATCAAGTGTTTCATCCATCTTGGCAGCAGAACCGTCTTCTTTAACGATATGCCTGGTGGGTGCAAATCCTTCGACACCATAAGGAAGTGCCACGATCACACCTTTGTCGGAAGTACCAACGATGGTACCCTGGTGCACACTGTCAATGGTAAAGACAGATTCAAACACGTCCCATGGGTTTTCTTCCAGCTGCTTATGACCAAGACTCAGGCGACGGTTTTCCTTATCCACGTCGAGCACAACCACCTCGATGCTTTCACCGATCTTGGTGAATTCAGCCGGGTGCTTGATCTTCTTGCTCCAGCTAAGGTCGCTGATATGGATCAGGCCATCCACGCCTTCTTCCAGTTCCACAAAAATTCCAAAGTTGGTAAAATTGCGCACGGTAGCGGTAGTCTTTGTGCCCACGGCATATTTCTCGTGGATGTCCTCCCATGGATCCGGAATCAGTTGCTTGATGCCAAGCGACATCTTGCGTTCTTCGCGGTCCAGTGTCAGGATGACCGCTTCCACCTCGTCACCCACCTTCAGGAAGTCCTGTGCGGTGCGCAGATGCTGTGACCACGACATCTCAGAAACGTGAATCAGGCCTTCCACACCAGGTGCAATCTCGATAAATGCGCCATAATCGGCGATGACCACGACTTTGCCTTTCACTTTGTCTCCTACCTTGAGCTCGGGATCCAGTGAATCCCAAGGATGCGGGGTAAGCTGTTTCAGACCAAGGGCAATGCGTTTCTTGTTTTCGTCAAAGTCAAGGATCACTACATTGATCTTCTGGTCAAGGTCTACGATCTCTTCCGGATGATTGATCCGTCCCCAGCTGAGGTCAGTAATGTGAACCAGTCCGTCTACACCGCCAAGGTCAACGAATACCCCGTAAGAGGTGATGTTTTTGACCGTACCTTCCAGGATCTGTCCTTTTTCCAGCTTGGCGATGATCTCTGCTTTCTGGATCTCCAGCTCGGCTTCAATGAGGGCTTTATGGGATACCACCACGTTTTTGTATTCGTGATTGATCTTCACCACTTTGAAGTCCATGGTTTTGCCCACATAAATGTCATAATCGCGGATCGGCTTCACATCGATCTGTGAGCCGGGCAGGAATGCCTCGATACCGAATACATCGACGATTAAGCCACCTTTTGTGCGGCATTTGACAAAGCCCTGAATGACTTCATCATTTTCTTTTGCCTGGTTGATACGCTCCCAGGAACGCAGTGTACGCGCTTTTTTATGGGAGAGCACCAGCTGTCCGGAGCTGTCTTCCTGGCTTTCCACATACACCTCAATGGTATCACCGGGTTTCAGGTCCGGATTATACCTCAGTTCTGCGGCAGGAATGACACCATCAGATTTGAAGCCAATGTTGACTACGATTTCGCGGCTGTTTTTTGACACGACCGTGCCATCAATCACCTCGCCTTCACCGATGGACTTAAGCGTTTCTTCATACAAGCTTTCCATGCGCTTGCGCTCAGTCTCGGAATAGGCATCCTGTTTCTGATCCACGGCATCCCAGTCAAATTCACCAGGAACCTGCGGCTCAAAAGGACTGTCCTCTGTTACCGGCATTTCCTCGCTGCCAATGGGCTTTTGGGGATCTTCAATTTTCAGTTCTTCCGTGTTGGCTTTGGGATCAACCGCCTGGTCTGTGGTGGTCTTCTTGACAGCCGGCTTTTCTTCCGGCGTACCGGATGTTGCCTTTTCTTCCGGCGTACCGGATGGTTTTTGTTCTTCTGACATTAAATAAATACTTACTACTGTGGTCTTCCGGATCAGGGCAATGGTACCGGATGGATGACCTGATACCGGACATCCCGGGCTATGTTACCCTTCTGATTAACGGTTCCGAACGACCGGGTTAAACAATACAATTACAGGGCCCGCAAACGGGACTGCAAAATTAGTAAAAAATATGGAAACAGTAAACTATAAATCAGCATTTAAGCCGATTTTTCAGACATGATCTCGAGTTGGCCATGCACCTTATCTTTCAGCATAGCCAGGTCAACCACCTCGATCATATCTTTAACATATTCAAAATCAAGGCCCTTGAGGTACACCGGATTGATCTCCTCCACATTTTTGCGATTTTCGGCTGAAAGGATTACGGTTTTCATGCCAGCGCGTTTTGCCGCCAGGATTTTCTCCTTAATCGCACCCACGGGCATAACCTTGCCCCGCAGGGTGATTTCGCCGGTCATGGCAACCGCCGGCCGTATCTTGCGCCGGGTGAAGGCCGAGGCCAGCGCCGCAAACATCGTAATGCCGGCAGATGGACCATCCTTGGGTGTTGCTCCTTCCGGGACGTGCATATGCACATGGTAATTTCTGAAGAGGGCCGGATCAATATGCAAGGTGTCGGCATGGGCCTTCAGATACTCGAAGGCAATTGTTGCCGATTCCTTCATCACGTCGCCCAGGTTGCCGGTCAGGCTCAGACCGCCTTTTCCGCGACTCAGACTGACCTCCACAAAGAGCACTTCACCACCGGCTTGCGTCCATGCAAGGCCTGTCATCACCCCGGCAAGGTCTTTCAGGATGGTTTGATCACGGGTATATTTGGGCGCACCAAGGATGTCCTGCACATCGTCGGTCTTAAGCGCGGCAGGCACATCCTTTCCAAGGACGATATCCCTTGCCCGTGCCCGCGCTATCTTGGCGAGGGTTTTCTCGAGGCTTCTGACCCCAGACTCTCGGGTATAATCCTGGATGATCTTTTCAAGCACCTTTTTGTTGAACTTCAGCTGGCTCTTTTTTAGTCCGTGGGCCTCTAACTGCTTTGGAATCAGGTGGCGCCTGGCAATTTCCTGTTTTTCCTCCACGATGTAGCCACTGAGATCGATCACCTCCATCCTGTCGCGCAGCGCAGGTTGTATGCCCGACAAGGTATTGGCCGTGGCGATGAACATGATATTGGAAAGGTCATATTCCACCTCCAGGTAATTGTCATAGAACGTGCTGTTCTGCTCGGGGTCGAGCACCTCCAGCAGGGCTGATGAGGGGTCGCCGCTGAATGTCTTGTATCCTACCTTATCGACTTCATCCAGGACAAATACGGGATTGGAAGCGCCGGCCTTTTTCAGGTTCTGTATGATACGGCCTGGCATGGCCCCCACATAGGTCTTGCGGTGTCCGCGTATTTCCGCTTCGTCGCGCAATCCACCCAATGACATCCTGATGTATTTTCGTCCGATGGCATGGGCTATGGATTTACCCAGGGAGGTTTTACCCACACCGGGAGGGCCCACAAAGCAGAGGATGGGCGACTTCATGTCGCCTTTCAGTTTGAGCACGGCCAGGTACTCCAGGATCCTTTCCTTGATTTTCTCCAGTCCGTAATGGTCGCGGTCAAGGATACGCTGCGCCTTTTTCAGGTCGAAGTTGTCCGGGGTATACTCATTCCAGGGCAACTCCACCATGGTCTCCAGGTAGTTCATATGTACCGTATACTCCATGGCCGCAGGATTCATTCGCTGAAGCCTGGCCAGCTCTTTCTCAAACAGCTCACCCACCTGTTCGGACCAGTTCTTCTTCGAAGCCTTTTCCTTGAGTTCGTTGATCTGCTCCTCATGCGGATTGCCACCAAGCTCCTCCTGGATGGTTTTGAGTTGCTGGCCAAGGATATAATCCCGTTGCTGTTTGTCGATGTCAACCTTAACCTTGGATTGGATCTGGTTTTTGAGTTCCGCCACCTGCATTTCGCGCTTCAAGTGTTTTAACACCGTATTGGCGCGGGTGTCCACATCCGGAATTTCCAGCAGCTTCTGTTTTTCATCGACTTCAATGTTCAGATTGGAAGAGATGAAGTTGACCAGGAAAACCGGGCTTTCAATGTTTTTGAGGGCAAAAGCCGCTTCGCTTGGCACATTGGGTGATAGCTTCACAATCTGGATGGCCATGTCCTTGATCGTAGAGATCAGGGCTTTGAACTTCTCGTCCTCTTTGGGCTTATCTGGAGATTCAAATGTATTTACCCGGGCCATAAAATAGGGCTCATCGCTGGTCATCTCCAGCAGTTCAACCCTTTTTTTACCCTGGATGATCACGGTGGTGTTGCCATCCGGCATTTGCAGAATCTTGATGATCTGTGCCGCGGTCCCGATGGCATTCAGGTCCTTGAACTCCGGATCCTCCACCTCAGCATCCTTTTGCGATACCGCACCAATGATGCGCGACCCTTTGTATACTTCACGCACCAGTTTGATGGATTTGTCGCGGCTTACGGTGATCGGAATCACCACGCCGGGAAATAGCACGGTATTTTTCAAAGGCAGGATAGCCAACTCTTCGGGGATTTCCTCCTTGGCCATTTGTTGTTCTTCTTCGGTAGATAACAGCGGAATAAATTCGCTGTCGGCATCCATGTTGTCCTTGGAACTCAATAAGTCGTTATCAAATAGGTCTCTCATATATTACGTCAAATTGTCATAAACACATTAACAGCAGCCATAATGTCGGCTTTCGTCATAAGAAGGCGGTTTGCTCCAGCCCGCTGTGAGGCCTGCACGCCAGGCCATTCAATGGTCTGTCGCAATAGGCGTGGAAATGCAGCAAATGCCGGCATATACGACTGCAACGAACGTGCCACGACGCTGGTATGGCAGAAAAAAACGCTTGGCTGCATGCAAAGCACGCGGTTTTGAAGATGGAAACGGACCTTCTTGTGATGGGCAATTACAGGCTTTCAGCGCCTTAGAGTATTTTTCGATAGCCGAGGGTATGTTCATACACCTGCCGAAAAATCTCGATGTCGGCCTCGGTAAAAGTCATGTTTCTCCTGGCGTGCATACGTTTTGCCACATCCACGGCCTTGGCAAAATCAACCACGGTCAGCCCCGAAACACTTCCCCAGGAAAAAGAGGGGATAAAGTTTCTCATGAAGCCAGCCCCAAAGATCTGCGAACTCACACCAATCACGGTGCCGGTATTGAACATGGTATTGATGCCGCATTTGGTATGATCGCCCATAAAGGTGCCACAGAAGGTCTGTCCTGTGGGTACAAAGCTTTCCTCGGCATAATCCCACAACCGGATTTGGTCATAATTGATTTTAAGATTGCTGGTATTGGTATCCGCGCCAATGTTGCACCATTCTCCAATTACGCTGTGGCCAAGGAAACCATCATGGGCTTTGTTGCTGTAGCCAAAAATCACGGATGCTTCCATCTCGCCACCTACTTTGGAATGAGGCCCGATAGCGCTGCCCCCGTATATTTTTGCTCCCATGCGAACTGTTGACTTTTCGCCAACCCCGACGGGTCCTTTCACAATGGCGCCATCCATGATCTTTGCATCTTTACCAATATACACAGGACCGTCAGCGGCATTGATCATGGCCAGATCCACCTGTGCACCCTCCTCTACAAAAACATGTTCAGGATTCATGACCTGCACATGCGTTGGCAGTGGCTGGCTTTCCCTGCCTTTTGTGATGAGGGCATAGTCGGCAAGGATCTCACCTGGGTTCAGGACAATGATATCCCACAGGTTATCGAGCTTCCGGATTTTGCTTCGTGTATGCCTGGGTTCCACGTCATCCAGGATCTCTGTGTCCATGTTGGCAATGTCGTTTGCCGGCACCCGGTGCGCAATGAGCACCTCACCTGAGACCAGCGTCTGGTTGGGTTTCAGCTCAGCAATTTCTTCAATCAGCGTGGCATCAGGCATCACACTGGCATTGATCAGCGTATTGTCATCCTCCTGCACCATCGGATATTTTTCAGCCAGGTAGGGTTCCGTGAGCGAAGAGGTTTCTTTGCCCAGCCATATTTCCCATTTTTCCCGAATGGTCAGTATGCCCACGCGAATGTCAGCCAGTGGACGCAAAAAGGTAAAGGGAAGCAAATGATTACGGGCCTTGGCGCCGAAGAGGATGTAATTCATTGTACCAGGATTTAAATGATATACTTAGCTTATGGATGCGGCCAGTTCAGGCATATACACTTATAATGCAACCATTCAGGGATGCTTTCTGACGGTAAAATTAAACAAAAAAAGCCCTCGTGAAAGGGCTTTTGCTTGATCGAAAGAAAAAATATTATTGGTCTTTCTTCAGATGTTTCTTGTACTTGGTCCTGAACTTATCCACACGACCTGCGGTATCCACAAGCTGCTGCTTACCGGTATAAAATGGATGGGAGGTATGCGAAATCTCCAGTTTCACCAGGGGGTATTCATTCCCATCTTCCCATTTGACGGTGTCTTTGCTTTCAGCTGTAGACCTGGTGAGGAAACTATAATCGTTGGACATGTCTTTGAAGACAACATAACGATAATTCTTCGGGTGGATATCTTTCTTCATCTTTCTGATTTTTGATTTGCCATGCCGGGAAGCCTAAGCATTCCCGGCATTGATCTTTTTTGTTTGTTGAATCCCTTTTTTCAGGACTGCAAAATTAACAAAAAAATTGGAATCCCAAACTTTTTATGCAAAGTTTTGGATTGCACCATTGGTTTGGACTAATCCAGTGTGTTCACCACCAAACCGCTGCGCAGCTTGGGCTCAAACCAGGTGGTTTTCGGAGGCATGATGTTGCCGGTATCGGCGATATCCATAAGCTGTTTCATGGTCACCGGGTACAGGGCAAATGCAACCTGCATTTCTCCACTGTCCACACGGCGTTTCAATTCTTTCAGTCCACGAATGCCGCCCACAAAATCAATGCGCTTATCTGTACGCAGATTTTTAATGCCCAGCAGGGGTTCCAGCACGGATTTGGACAGGATGGTCACATCCAGCACACCAATCGGGTCATTGTCGTCGTATGTATGCGCCTTGGCCTTCATGGCATACCATTCCCCATCAAGGTACATGCTCATCACATGCAAATCATCGGGCTTATAAGCTTCGCTTCCCTTGTTTTCAATGTCAAAGTCGGCTTTAAGCTTTTCGATGAACTCCTCCTTGCTCAGTCCGTTCAGGTCTTTGACCACCCGGTTGTAATCGATGATGGTCAGCTGGTCATCCGGGAACAACACGGCCATGAAGAAGTTGTATGGTTCATCCCCTTTGTGGTTGGGATTGTTTTCCTTTTTTTCCTTGCCCACCAATGCAGCGGCAGCGGTCCTGTGATGGCCATCAGCCACGTAAAATGCGGGAACCTCGGCAAAGTACTGCTCCAGTTTTTCAATGCGCTGGTTGTCGTCAATGACCCAGAAATGGTGCCCAAAACCATCATCTGCAATAAAATCATACACCGCAGGTGCTTTTACTGTTTCTGCCACAATGCGGTCGATCTCTTCTTTTTTGGGATAGGTAAAAAAGACCGGCTCAGCGTTGGCATTGGTGTTTCGCACGTGCTTCATGCGGTCTTCTTCCTTATCTGGCCTCGTCAGCTCATGCTTTTTGATGCGGTCATTCAGATAGTCCTCCACACCGGCGCATCCCACGATCCCGTATTGCGTTTTGTTACCCCAGGTTTGTGCATACACATAATAGTTGGGTTTTTCATCGCGCACCAGGTAGCCTTTGTCAATAAACTTCCGGAAGTTTTCCACGGCTTTGTCGTATACCTGTTGCGAATACAAGTCGGTAGCTTCCGGCAGTTCAATCTCCGGCTTCACCACGCGCAAAAAGGAGTAAGGGTTATCTCCGGCTTCCTCACGGGCCTCTTGACTGTTTAACACATCATACGGCCTGGAGGCCAGTTGCTTTACAATCTCCTTTGGGGGGCGATAGCCCCTGAATGGTTTCAGTATTGCCATTGCTCAATTAGGTTATTTAGTTACACTTCAAGGTTTTTTGACCCACATGATGCCGATGCATTACTGGTGCAAGGCTTAGGTGATGCAACAGATGGTCTGCATCATGCAGGGCAGGTCATTAGCCTGCATGAATAATTCAGGTTAGCATTCCATGCGCAGCAAAGAAGTGCCGGAACGCATGGATGGTGTCCGGCACCTGATCCAACCTGGATTATTTGTTCACCTGGAAAGTGGCATCCCCCTTCTCCAGGTAATTTACGATCTGTGTGGCAGCAGCGATACCGGCATTGATGTTGGCTTCTGCTGTTTGTGCACCCATTTTCTTGGCGGTAAACACATAGCGGCCGGGATATTTGCTTTCGATCTCCTCACGGCAGTCAGGGGCCACATCTGACAAATAGCTGAAATCATCGCGCTCAGCCATCAGCTTCAGCAGACCATCCTCGTCAATGACCTCTTTCCTTGCCGTATTCACCAACGCACCTTTTTTGGGCATGAGCGAGAGCAGGTCATAACCGATGGATTTTTTCGTTTTGTCATTGGATGGGATATGCAGGGAGATGAAGTCGCAGGTCTTGTAGAGCTCCTCTTCGCTGCTGAGCGGCTTGATCCCTTCTTTTTCAATGGTTACATTGTCCACAAAAGGATCGAATGCAAACAGGTCCATGCCAAAGCCCCTGGCGATCTCCGCAACAAATTTGCCTACATTGCCATAAGCGTGAATTCCGAGTTTTTTGCCACGCAGTTCCGTACCAGATGTTCCATCAAAGGCTTTGCGCACATGATAAAGCATCATGCCGAAAGCCAGTTCGGCAACGGCGTTGGAATTTTGTCCGGGCGTATTCATGGCCACTACACCTTTTTTGTTGCAGGCATCCAGGTCCACATTGTCATAACCGGCACCAGCCCTGACGATGACCTTCAGGTTTTCGGCGGCCTCAATGATATCGGCATTGGCCTTGTCGCTACGGATGATCATGGCATCCACGTCGGCAGCAGCCTTTTTCCATTCGTCTGGCGATGCATACTTTTCCAGCAACACCATGTCATATCCTGCCTTGTCAAGAACTTCTCTGATGCCTTCTACTGCGGCAGGCGCAAAAGGCTTCACGGTAGCTATCAATACCTTTTTCATAACACACGTCTTTTTGGGTTTATAAAAAGCCTTCCCCCGGCTTTATCCAAACCGGGGAAAGGTATTGTATTCTTCATTGGAAACACGCACACGCTCATGCGTCATCAGGCATGCTTTTTCTCAAATTCCTGCATCACCCCGATCAGGGCTTCCACGCTTTCCTTGGGCATGGCATTGTATGTTGACGCACGGAATCCGCCCACGGAGCGGTGCCCCTTGATGCCAACCATGCCTTTGGAGGTGGCAAACTCCAGGAATTCTTTCTCCAGGTCCTGGTACTTGTCATTCATCACAAAGCAGATATTCATCAGCGAACGGCTATCTTTCTCAGCAGTGCCAACGAACAGGGTGTTGCGATCAATTTCATCATAAAGCAATGCGGCTTTCTCCTGGTTCATCTTCTGCATCACCTTGACGCCACCGAGTTTCTTCAGCCAGCGGAGGGTTTCCATGCAAGCGTAGATCGGCAGGCAGGGAGGCGTATTGAACATCGAATCCTTGTCAATGTGGGTCTTGTAGTCCAGCATGGTAGGAATGTGCCGGTCAACCTTGCCGAGGATGTCATCGCGAATGATCACGAAGGTAGCACCGGCGGGTCCCAGGTTCTTCTGTGCGCCGCCGTAAATGATGGCATATTTCGAGATGTCGACCGGACGGGCGAAAATGTCTGAACTCATGTCGGCGATCATGGGCACCGGACTGTCATAATCTTCATGGATCTCGGTACCAAAGATGGTATTGTTCGTGGTGATATGGAAATAGTCGGCATCTTCGGGGATGGTAAATCCTTTGGGGATGTAGTTAAAGTTCTTATCTGCGGATGAACCCACCACATCCACTTCGCCGAAGGCCTTGGCTTCCTTGATGGCTTTTTTCGCCCAGGTGCCTGTTTCCAGGTAGGCAGCTTTCTTTTGCATCAGGTTGAAAGGCACCATGCAAAACTGCAGGCTGGCACCGCCTCCGAGGAATAGTACATGATAGTTGGCGGGAATGTCAAGCAACTCCCTGAACAATGCCACAGTCTCATCCATCACGGCCTGGAAGTCCTTGCCGCGATGCGATATTTCCATCACGGACAAGCCGATACCATTGAGATCCTGCACCGCCTTGGCGGTATTTTCTTTAACTTCCTCAGCCAGAATTGAAGGTCCGGCACTAAAATTATGTTTTTTCATGACTTTAAGTTTTTTGGTGATTATGTGCTTGAAAAAAGAAAATGCTATCCCATCCTTACCGGCCGTGCTTTGGCCAAAACCACTAAGGAATTAACTGCTTGTCCAGAAATTGAACGAAAAAAAAGATGATTCGAAAATCCGGTTGCAAGATGCAACTTTTTTTTGAATTTCGCTACAAATATGGGAAAATTAAACCACTAAGAAAAGGAAAGCGGGAAATAAATCCGGCCGTTTGCTGGTCAATCGGACATTCTTACATCCACATCACCAACAAAGCGCCACCGGTTGCCATCGAAAAAGAGCCCATCAAATATGTTGACCTCGGGTTTGTAAAACTGCTTATGTCCCTCCAGGCTATGGTGGGTGGGCGTGAGCCGGTCAAAAACAATCATGGGAAAGGCTCCCCACCGGTTGCGGATGGGTTCATTTTCATAAACCAGGCTCATGGACACCCGCGCAGAATAGGCAAAAACCACGCGATACATGTCCTCAAAGGGTTCACTGAATACCTGCTTCCCAAAAACAGGTTGTGGATCACCCAGGTAGAGGGGTTCGATCACGCGCTTGCGCGTCTGCGGATTATCTCCTTTCCAGCCCAGCAGCATATAATGACCCATCCCTTCCTGGTGGATAAGCTCATAATAGTAAGCGCCGTACCATTTGCCCGCATGAAGTTTGCCGGCACTGTTGCTGTCGATGGCCCCCGTATTGTCCTGCAGTTTGATCAATTCATTAGCAGCAGCTTCATTCCCTGGAAGTTGCAAAAACCCGGAATAATGAAATTGCTGGCCGGATAGCGGCACATACCACGTGATGATCCGAAAGGTACTATCTGGAGCATACAGCAGGGAAACGGTCTGCAGGGAGTCAAAAGGGTAGTCAAAAGCACCTGTATGGCTGAGTACTTCTTCAAAGTAAGCTGAAAACGCCGCATGATTCTGCATCCGTACCTGGTCCCCACCGGGAGCGGGGATCTGGTTTGCTAAAACCACCAGCGAGTCTTCCGCCTGGCGAAAAAACAGGCTGTCCAAAGGCTCATCTGCCACAGCATGCAACTTGATGAACGACAGCAAAAAAACAAGCAAAATCGTGGTTTTGATCATATCCAGTGTTTTCTGACATTGCGAAAACGTAGTTTTGATGCTTTTTCTTTTAAGCGAAGATAAAAATATGCCTTTTTTTGCATTGTGGGATACACTATCTTTACCCTGCATTGCAAAAATTAACCTATGCGACCTGAGATCGACACCTGCATGGATCATTTTGCTGCGCTGGGGCGCATTTTTGCCCGGACCGCAGACATGTTGAGCGGCTCATCAACGACCAGCGATCCGGATTGCGAGCGCCTTTATGAAGCCGCCACCAGGAGCCGGCAACACAACCCCTGGTTTACTTTCCGGGAGATCAGCCGCTCACTGCATTCGCTGGCAAAAATGCTGAAAACCGAAAATCTGCAACGATGGGCACAAGCGTATCCTGCACTTTGGCAGCAGAATCATCCAAGGCAAATTGCGGTGATTATGGCTGGGAACATACCCCTGGTAGGCTTTCATGACATGTTGTCTGTCTGGCTTTCCGGAAACACCCTCCTGGCCAAATGCTCCTCACAGGACAACCATCTTCCGCTTGCGGTCAGGGAAATCATCGGCAATCAGCACCCCTGGTTCAAAGAAAACACCCNGTTTACCAATGATTTCACTACGGCAGATGCAGTGATCGCCACCGGCAGCGACAATACGATTTCACTACGGCAGATGCAGTGATCGCCACCGGCAGCGACAATACGGCCCGGTATTTTTCCTGGCATTACGGACACCTCCCACATATTATCCGCCGCAACAGAAACTCAGCGGCAGTGCTTTCCGGACAGGAAACAGCAGCTGAATTACATGCCCTTGGTGAAGATGTGTTTTCCTATTATGGGCTTGGCTGCAGAAATGTGACACACCTATTGATCCCGGAAGGTTATGCAGCCGAAACACTGGCAGAAGCGTGGCAGGATTACCAATATGTAGCAGACAACAAGACCTACATGAATAATATACGTTATCAACGCGCCTTGTACAAATGCACCAGTACACCCTATTTGGATCATGGGTTTTTCCTGATGCAAGAAAGCAGCGCCCTTGCATCCCCCGTGGGGGTTGTGCATTACAGTTTTTATGCCGATGAAAAGGTTTTACCACAATATGTGCAACACCATGAAAACCAACTGCAATGCGTGGTTGGCCCGCAGGAGTTAAAAATCATTAAAACGGACCTGGTTCCCTTTGGGGGCAGTCAACATCCAAATCCCTGGGACTATGCCGATCGCGTGGACACCATGGACTTTTTACTCAAACTCCGAAGTTAGGGGCATATTTGTACACCATCTTGATATCGTGTATATTTGATTGTTGGATCAGCCTAACAAGAAGACATCAAATCGGATGCAGGACAAGCCTGACTATGGTTAACATCGGCCGGAGACATGTTATGCATTCCGGACTCAAATTAGTGCCAGGCTTTCCTGACAAAAGCCAACAGCAAATGGTTTGACCTGCAACCATCCATAAAATAAACGAACCATGACAACAGGACTGATTATCATATTGATTACCCTTTGCGCAATACCGCTGAACGGTTATGCAGACGAGTTTACGCGTGAGCGCGAAGCCATGGTACGCACACAGCTCAGGGCCCGGGGCATCCGGGATGATGCCACGCTGGAAGCCATGCGCAACGTACCCAGACATCTTTATGTTCCCAATGTACAGCGCCGCAACGCCTATCAGGACAGGCCCCTGCCGATTGGATACGGGCAAACCATCTCCCAGCCCTATATCGTAGCGTATATGACCGAAATCATTGAACCAGGGCCTGAACACAAGATACTGGAAATCGGCACCGGGTCGGGTTACCAGGCGGCCGTACTGGCTGAGATCATTGATGAAGTTTACACCATCGAGATTGTCCGGCAACTGGGAGAGCAAGCCAAAGAAAAACTGAATGCCCAATACGATAATGTGCATGTCAAAATTGCGGATGGCTACTACGGCTGGGAGGAGCATGGTCCATTTGACGCCATTGTGGTCACCGCAGCAGCCGAATACATCCCCCCGCCCCTGGTGGAACAGCTCAAAGAAGGTGGCCGGATGATCATCCCGGTCGGATCACCTTTCCAGATGCAACAACTCATGCTGGTCACCAAGGAAGAAGGCGGCGAGATCAGTACGCGCAGCCTGATGCCCGTGCGATTTGTGCCCTTTGAAAGAGCGGATTAACTATGGGAAAAAACCTGATGGACGTGCACCCCCGGCTGATCATCAGCCTGGGCTTACATTCTGCAGCAATCATTGCATTTCAGCTGGCTTTGATGCAGCTCATCTCCATCGTGCAGTGGCATCACTTTGCCTATATGATCATTTCCATTGCCATGCTGGGATTCGGAGCCAGCGGCACCTTGCTGGCGCTGGCCCGGGAAAAGCTCCTGCGTGCAGCNCAATGGCTGGTGCCCTTGCTGATGACAGTCAGTGGATTGTGCATGATGCTGGCCTTTCACATCACGCGCCTGGAGCTGTTTCAGTTTGATGTCTACCTGCTGTTCCAGGAACGCGCTCAGCTGCCGATTCTCGCAGCCAATTACATCATCTACTTTATCCCGTTTTTTGCCGGAGCACTGGCCATCGGCATCATCTTCATCAAGTACGCCGGACAAATCGGCACCTACTACTTTGCCAACCTGATCGGCTCCGGGGCAGGCGGAATCATGGTCTTGTTTCTGTTTGGCCAGATCTTTCCCCAGCAGGTCCCGCCGCTGGTCGGATTGCTCTCCGTGATTTCCGGATTGCTCAGCATGTCGTCCAGGTATCGTACCGGACACCTCGCTGTGGCAGGAATCGCACTGCTGGCTGCGGCATTGCTGGTCCGTCAGCCCGGACACATTCCCATTTCCCAGTACAAAAGCCTGGCTCAGAGCCTGAATCTCCCTGAAGCTGAAATCATACACAGCCAGCCGGACATCCACGGACTGATTGACGTGGTGGAATCCCCGGCCCTGCGTTTTGCCCCTGCACTCAGCCTGTCTTTTACCGGAGAGGTTCCCGTGAAGAAAAACATCTTCGTGGATGGCAACTTTTACGGCGTCATCCCCAATTACTCAGCAGGCCAGCAGCAGCATATCCTCGATTACACCACTGAGCATCTGCCCTGGGTGATGGGTGAACGGGGTCGCGTCCTCATGATGAACGCCGGCGAAGGAGCACCATTGGCACACGCTTTTACCCATAATCCAACACGGGTGGAAGCGGTCATTCCCAATGCCGGAGTGGTCGACCTGATGCAGGACAGATTTGCTGAAACCAGTGGCAAGCTGTTTTTGCGTGATGACCTCGACATTCACACCATGGAGGCGCGCAGCTACCTGGCCGCATCCGGGAAAGGTGGATATGACCTCATTGTACTGCCGCAGCAGGAAGCCTTTGGCGGAACTGCAGGTATTCACGCCCTGGAGGAAAACTACACAATGACCCTCGAGTCCTTTGAACTTATGTGGGAACACCTTAGCCCGGAAGGCGTCATATCCGCCTCGGCATGGACAGACTATCCGTCAAGAACCAATCTGAAACTGCTGGCCACCCTGGTGCAAACTGCCCGCAACCAGGGGATCGAAGAACCGGAAGCACACCTGGCTGCAATCCGCTCCTGGGGCACCATTACCTTCATCCTGAAAAAAACACCACTCCACAAAGAGGAAATCGCTGACATACGGGAGTTTGCCCACAAAAAATTCTTTGATCCCCTTTTGCTCCCCGACATCTCGCCCGATGAAAGGCAACACTACAACAGCATTGAGGATGACGACTTCTTTACCTATGTAGACCGGATCGTAGCGGGTGACGAAGAATTCCTGGACCAGTACGGGTTTATGATACATCCGGCGACCGACAACAAGCCGTATTTTTCCCAGTTTCTGAAACTGGGCAATCTGCGCAAGCTGTCTGACATGTTTGGCGGGGAACAGATGCCTTTTCTCGAGCTGGGTTACCTGGTTGTGATCGTGACCCTGGCGCAAAGTACCCTGCTTGCCCTCGTATTCATCATATTGCCCTTGCTGAGGCTCCGGAGGAGCAGACAGGGGAAAAGCGGCACCCTGCTTTATTTTGGAGCGCTTGGCGTAGGGTATATGTTCGTGGAGATCATCCTGATCCAACGTTTCGTGCTGTATTTCGGTCACCCGGTATATGCATTGTCGGCAGTCATCAGCACGATGCTGATTGCCAGCGGGGCAGGGAGCCTGACCTCCGGCAAAATTCCGGCAATACCTAAGTCGCCAGCCACCATCGGCATGATCATCACCCTGATGCTGCTTTTTTACACCTTCTTCCTGACCCCCATCCTGCAAAACACCATAGCCAGTCCCGTCCCGCTCAAAGTGCTCATCAGCCTGCTGCTTATCGGCATTCCCTCTTTCTTTAAAGGGATGATGTTCCCATTGGGGATTCGATACCTCTCAGGTTATGATCCGAGCCAAACACCCTGGGCCTGGGGGATCAATGGCTCCTTCTCGGTGATCAGCACCTCCCTGGCCATGCTGATCGCTGTGGAAACGGGCTTTATGACCGTGATGACAATCGCGGTCATCTGCTACGCGCTGGCCTTTGCCGTGTTTTTATTTCACCGGTTGTTTTTCAAGGTTAAACGCGACACCATGTTTAGTGAAAAATGAAAAGTGAAAAGTGACAAATTGCGATGATTACAAGTACCAACAACCCGCTGATCAAACAAGTACTAAAGCTGCAGCAAAAAGCTGGTGAACGGAAAAAAACCGGTTTGTTTGTGGCAGAGGGAAGACGTGAGGTATCCCTGGCTTTGAAAAGCGGGATCATTCCCGCGCACATTTTGATTTGCATTGATTTATACACTGCGGATAAGCAGTATCCCGTGGATTTGGCGATGCACGAAGACGTGCTCACGGAAGTATCTGCTGCTGTGTATGAGAAGATGGCTTATCGCGGACATGCTGAGGGGGTCATTTTGGTGGGTCACCAGGCGAAGGTCGCGTTATCTTCGCTCAGGTTACCCGAAAATCCGCTGGTGCTGATCCTGGAGGGCTTAGAAAAACCGGGGAACCTTGGCGCAGTGCTTCGCACAGCAGACGCTGCCAGCGTGGATGCCGTCATTTTTGCCGATGCAAAAGCCGACATGTACAACCCCAACGTCATCCGTGCCAGCCTGGGCTGCCTTTTTACTTTGCAGGTGACCACAAGTCCCACGGAAGAAACCATCCGGTGGCTCACAGCGCCCGGGAACTGGCCGGGAGGTCAGATGCCAAAGCTTGTTGCAGCAGCTTTGCAAACCGAGCGCATGTATTTTCACGCGGACATGCGCGGTCCTGTGGCACTGGCATTCGGAACCGAAGACAAGGGGCTGTCGGCGCCCTGGAGAACTTTGGCCGGCCAGCCGGTCCGCATCCCCATGATGGGGCACATTGACTCACTCAATGTGGCTGCGTCCGTGGCCATCCTGACCTATGAAGCGGTAAGACAACGCCTGACCTCATGACTTACGTCTTTGCAATTCTTTCCTGATCAGGTACAACTCCCGGGAGGTCTGACCGGCAACAGAAGTGTTTTCTTCGGCGCGACGGATCAGGTAGGGAACCACCGTCCTTACAGGCCCATAGGGCACGTATTTACAAACCTGGTAACCCGAATTGGCCAGGTTGTAGGAGATGTGATCGCTCATGCCAAGCAATTGGGCAAATGACACATCCTGGTGTCCCGGTGGGATATCCAGTTCCTGCATCAGCTCCACAACCCTGGCACAACTGTTCTCGTTGTGGGTCCCCACACAGACGGCCCCGGCATCCAGGTTACGGATGCAGAGCGCTGCTGCATCATCAAAAGCCTGGTCGGTCGCATCCTTGTCCGGATAGATTGGAGAAGGATAATTCATCCGGGCTGCCCTTTCGCGCTCTTTTTCCATGTATGCGCCGCGCACGAGTTTAAATGCGGCATAGGTCCCTTTTTGGCGCGCCTGGGTGATGAAGTTTTCCAGGTACTCCAGCCGGTCGTGGCGATACATCTGCAAGGTATTGAAGATCATTGGGCCATCGGTATTGTAGCGAAACATCATTTCTTCCACGATGCGATCTGCCACATCCTGGATCCAGCTCTCTTCCGAGTCAATCATTACCGGCACGCCCTTGCTTACCCCATACGCACATACCCGGTCGAACCTTGACTTGGCACGCGCATAGGCTTGCTCCTCCTCAGCATTCAATTTGGCCCCGGTCTGCACTTTGGCGAGCAGCTCAAAGCTGGCCATGCCGGTGGGTTTAAACACCGCATAGGGGATATGTTTCTCTTTGGCAGCCTGGTCGATTGTGGCCAGGATTTGATCCCGGGTGTAATCAAAATCCGCTTCGGTGGACTTCCCTTCCGCAGAATAGTCGAGAATGGTCAGCACCCTGGATTCGCCCAGCTGCCGGATGGTCGGCTGACAGGCATCAATGGTTTCCCCTCCGCAAAAGTGGCTGAATACGGTGGGCTTCAATGCCCAGTTGACAGGCAGTTGCAGCCACAATGCGGCCTTAAGCAGGACTGACCCTGTTTTGACCAGCCATGGGCTGCCTACCATACGGAATAACCAGTAGGCTTTACGCAGTTTCTTGTCCGACTTATCCTGAAAAGCAATTTCGGTGTTCTCAAACGATACCATAAGTAAGGATGATTTGATCACCTGCATTATTCATGCAGTATGAATTAACATATGGGGCTGTGGCCCAAAACAGCAGGTCCAAAACCTGCCCGATGAATCAACAATTTTGACCGCTCAAAGTTTGCCTGGTTTGCCTAAAATCCGTATTGTTCATGAGACGGTTTTCCCTGGCTTGAGAATGAGCCCCAGGGGGTCTACAAAGGGGCTGATCAATTCCTCGTGCCCTGCGGCGGACTCGGCCTTGATGTCTTTTTCCCGGGGTACGATACTCAGCACGGGTACCTCAGCCCTGTCCAGGATACGCTCAGCATAGTTTTGTGTAAAGATCTCCTGGATGCGATTGCCTTTTTCCGCAACGATCATAATCAGGTCAGCATGCACCTCCTCGGCAAAGCGAAGCAGCGCTTCCGGCCAGCTGTAATCAGAATTAACCATCAAATCAGCCGTCACTGGCGCATCATTTTGGGCAAAAAAATCGGTCACGCTTTTTAGAAGCGCTTCTTTATTGATGATTTTCGCTTTATTTTGCGAAGACAGGAACCCAAAAACCCGGATTCTGGCACCAAAAAAACGGGAAAACTTTGCCGCCTGGGTCACCTTTTGCGTGCTTCTGCGTGTAAAGTCGATCGGAATCACAATATTATGATACCCCAGGTGCTCATGCCTGTCTTTAACAACCAGGGTGGGGACACTCGCAGCACACACCAACTTGTAAGGATAACTGCCTACAAGGTGCCTGACACCTTTTTGCTTGGATGCACCGATCACAATAAAATCCACATTCAGCTGCTCAGCGGTTTCACAAATCACGGGAATTACCTGACCGGTTTTCAGGAGTTGAGTAACCAGCAAGCCCGAGTCTTTGGCAAGTTGTTTCGATAAACGGTTCAGTTTGCGCCGGGCTTCTGTTTTTCTCTCCAGCACTTTTTGGCGGCCGCTGATGATGTTCAGCAAGAAAATCTGGTAACCAAAGATTTTTGCCATGGCTGCGGCATGGTCAATCGCACAGGTTGACTCCCGGGAAAAGTCAACCGGCACAAGTATTCCTCCTTGACCATGCGCATTCATGAGTTGGCAGTTTCGGGTTGCGTGTTAAAGGTACATTTTTTTCGGAAAAAAACAACAGCAATGCCTGCAATATCCTTTTGCCGGATAAAGAAAAAGCGCGGCACCCTTTATGGGCACCGCGCAAAATATCATTTGCCAGGCGAACGCTTCGCTTTAAGGCCCGGTTGGAAGTTCATAAAACAGGGGTGCACCCGGCCCTATTGGTACACCAAGTATAATCCAGATGATCAGCATGAAGAGCCACGCGACAAGGAAGATGAAGGTGTAGGGCAACATGGTGGCAATAATGGTCCCAATCCCGGCATTTTTGTCATACCGCTCCATGAAGGCTACGATCATGGCAAAATACGACATCATCGGTGCAATCACGTTGGTCACGCTATCGCCCACGCGATAAGCCAGCTGAGTAAACTCCGGCGAATACCCCAGCAGCATGAACATCGGGATAAACACGGGGGCCATGATCGCCCATTTTGCACTGGCACTGCCCACAACCAGGTTGATAAACGCCGACACCAGCACCATAGCGATCATCAGTGGGATCCTTCCGAGTCCCAGTGAACCAATCAGGTTGGCACCATTGATGGCAAAAATCAGTCCAAGGTTGGTCTGATTGAAATAAGCCACGAACTGCGCCGCAAAGAATACAAGGACAATGTAAGTGCCNAGGGTGGACATGGATTTGCCCATGCCATTGATCACATCATAATTGCTTTTCAGGGTTTTTGCCGCAATGCCGTAGACAATACCGAGGATGGCCGCCACCAGGAAGATGATGGCCACGATTCCGCTCATAAAGGGGGAACGCAGCAAATCACCTGTCTCCGGGTCGCGCATGAAACCAGATCCTGGTATGGAGGACCAGATGCCTCCTTCGATCGGAACGGCACTCCAGATCAACAACAGGGCAATGACAATAAGCGCCCAGAAGGTAGCCCGGATGCCCCGGCGTTCATTGGGCGTCAATTGCTTGATCTCTTCAGGCTGGGCATCTCCCTTGTAATCACCCAAACGGGGCACCACCACTTTTTCGGTCACCCACGTACCAATGTATGCCACAAAAAATGTGGACACGAACATAAAGTAATAGTTGGCCGTCGGGTTGACATTGTAGGCGGGGTCTATGATTCGTGCAGCCTCTTCGGAGAGCCCTGCCAGCAGGGGATCAATGGTCCCAAGCAGGAGGTTGGCAGAATAACCGCCGGACACCCCCGCAAAAGCAGCTGCGATCCCGGCAATCGGGTTTCGTCCCACTGCAAGGAAAATCATCCCGCCAAGGGGCACCAGTACAACATAGCCCACCTCGCTGGCGGTATTGGACAAGATGCCGGCAAAAACGATGGCGAAGGTGAGTAACTTTTTTGGCGCGGAGAGCACCAGCAAGCGCAAGCCTGTAGACATCAGCCCGCTCGACTCTGCCACGCCGATACCAAGCAGGGCAACCAGCACCGTTCCCAGCGGCGCAAAAGACGTAAAATTCACCACCATGCCCGTCATGATCATGTGCAAGCCCTCACGGCTCATCAGGTTGAAAGCAAATACCCTTTCACCCGTGCCCGGGTGCACGGCAGAGACATTAAACCAGGCTGCAATGCCACTGATCACGATGATGGCCAGCGCAAACATGGCAAAGAGGGTGGCAGGATGCGGCAGCTTGTTGCCCACGCGCTCAATGGCGCCCAGCATCCTGTTAACAGCAGTATTGTTCGCGTTTCCCATAAGTTCGGAAGGTTAAATTGAACGTTAAAAGAGGCCAAAAATAAAGAAAATCAAGCATACCATATGCCCTGATGCAGTTGTTTTTCTTCCAGGGCCTGTTCGACCATGGCAATCATCTTGTCGGCACGTATGCCATTCCACTTTTTGCCGGCATTGAACTGTGGCGGCACCTCCCCGGATAAACGCTCAATGGCAATATCCGGACGCAGCCTGGCGATATATTCGCATACAAAGGCCACATAGTCCTCCGGGGCAAACAACTCAAACTCTTCAGGGTTTTCTGCATATTCCCTGGCCATGGGAGTGCCTTTGACGATCTGCAACTGGTGAAACTTAATGGTATGGATTGGCAGCTTATTGATTTCGGTGACCTGGGCCAGCATTTGCTCCCTGCGTTCACCAGGCAGACCGAAAATCATATGGGCACCGGTTGTAATGTCCCTTTCGGCGGCCATGCCGATGGCTTGCACGGAGTCAGCAAAACGATGGCCGCGATTGATTCTTCTCAGGCTGTCGTCATGGCATGATTCTATGCCAAACTCCAGCTTGACGATATGCGCTTTGCTCAGTTCCGCCAGGTAATCCAGCTTCTCTGCATCCACGCAATCCGGACGCGTTCCGATCACCAGTCCGGAGACGGTGGGATGGGCAAGGGCCTCCTGGTAAACCTTCTTTAAGGTCTCCAGGGGCGCCCAGGTGTTGGAAAAGGATTGGAAATAGGCGACAAAAAGAGTCGCCCTGGGATATCTTTTCCTGATGAACTCCAGTCCCCGGTCAATTTGGCTGGTCACGGACCTGTCCGGACGGCAATAGCCAGGACTGAATGCATCATTGTCACAAAAGGTGCAGCCACCCACGCCCACGGTGCCATCCCGGTTGGGACAGCTGAAGCCCGCGTTGACACTCAGCTTTTGAAGCCTCGTGCCATAGCGCTTGCGCATCGCATCTGTCCAGGAATGATACCGGCGTTGATTACCCCAGGGATACATGGTTTGTCAAATTTTCATCAAATTTTGATCACAGGCTGCAAAGAAACAAAAATAAATCCAATGCGCATATTCTCAAAGGCTTGAGAGCAAAGGAAACCAGCGGCAATTTTGCCTTTGGCTGAATTATGCTTACCTTTGCCGTGCACAAATCCACGGTTGCAATCACATGCACATTTTAGACATTTTGGTGTTCGCCTTGTATATGATGGGGGTGATAGGTATTGGCATCTACTTCCTCCTTCGCAACAAGGGTGTAGACGATTTTTATGTAGGAGGGCGAAAAATTGGCAGCGTGCACGTTGGCTTGTCCGTAGTAGCCACCGATGTGGGTGGCGGGTTTTCGATCGGACTGGGTGGACTGGGTTTTGTGATGGGACTGGCCGGCTCCTGGATGCTCTTTACCGGCCTGGTAGGCGCATGGCTAAGTGCCGTGCTGCTGATTCCACGAGTCAAAAAACTCGAAGCCACCAAAAAACTCTATACATTTCCACAGTTCCTGGGAAGTTTTTACACACCACGTGTCGCAATGCTGGCCGGAATCATCTCCGCCATTGGATACCTCGGCTTCACCAGTTCACAAATACTTGCGGGTGCCATCCTGGCGGAAGCAACCTTTACCCCGATGCTGGACAGGCAAACGGCCCTGATCATCATGGGCATCATCGTGATTGTTTACACCGCCATGGGAGGGATCAAGGCGGTGATCTACACCGACACCATCCAGTGGATCATCCTGATGTCGGGACTGATCTTTATCGGCATTCCCATTGCCTATTACAGCGTAGGCGGCATGACCGGCATCCGTGAAGTGCTGCCGCCGGAGTTTTTCAGCCTGGCCAACATCAGCTGGCAACAGATTCTGAACTGGGCTGTAACGATCATTCCCATATGGTTTGTGGGCATGACCCTTTATCAAAGGATCTATGCATCCCGCGACCGGAAGCAGGCCCAGCGGGCATGGTACATTGCCGGACTGTTTGAATGGCCCGTAATGGCCTTCATGGGCGTCCTGCTGGGCCTCTTTGCCAGGGTTGCCGTCGCCCAGGGCATGTTTGAATACATCGGCATTGCCAGTGCAGCCGACATCGATAGCGAACAAGGCCTGCCGCTGCTCTTGCGTACGGTATTGCCGGTAGGACTGATGGGACTGATGATGGCGGCCTACTTTTCTGCCATCATGTCCACCGCCGATAGCTGCCTGATGGCCTCCAGCGGCAACTTTCTCACGGACATCCTGACCCGGTGGTTCAAAGTGCCGGAAGGCAGAAAAGCATTCCTGCTGGTCTCGCAAGGACTCACACTCATACTGGGCACGATCGCGCTGCTGCTGGCCTCGGTGATGCCAAGCGTGCTCGATCTGATGCTGCACTCATACGCATTTATGGTCTCCGGACTTTTCATCCCGGTGATCGCTGCCCTGTTTCTGAAAAAAGCACATTCTACGGCCGCATTCTGGTCCATGATCCTCGGTGGTGGCACCACCTTTACCCTGATTGCGGGCGAATGGAATTTGCCGCTGGGGCTGGATCCAAACATATTTGGCATCACTATTGCAGTTATTTCATTTGCATTAATTAACTTTAGCCTAAACCTAAAACACAAAAACTGATATGGAATACACATTTTACACACCATCAGACACGGTTTCAGAGAAGACAAAAAAAGAGATCGCCGACTTCCTTTATGAGCACCTGGATGAGTTTGGCGATGAACACCAGTACATCATGAACTGCATCAACTTCGCCCTGGATGACAAGGAGAAGTTTGGCGGCTTCATCCTGGAAGCCCGCGAGAACGATCAGGTAGCGGGCGCCGTGATCATCAACAAAACCGGCATGGCCGGCTACATCCCCGAAAACATTCTTGTCTATATCGCGGTACATAAGGATTACCGTGGCAAAGGTCTTGGCAAGGACCTGATGCTTAAGACCTTCGACAAAGCCGAAGGCGACATTAAATTGCACGTAGAACCGGAAAATCCGGCCCGTTTCCTTTATGAGAAATTGGGATTCACAAGCAAGTACCTTGAAATGCGGTGGACCCGCTAAACATATCAACCATGGCAGAAATAGCAATCAGCCGGCAGAAGCTGGAACACAATTATCAGTTTCTCGAAAGGCTGTTCGATAAACACAATATCCGATGGGGTATCGTGACCAAACTTCTTTGCGGTAACCCAATGTATTTGAAAGAGGTCATTGGATTGGGGGCCAGGGAGTTGATGGACTCCAGGATATCCAACCTGCGTACCATCAAGCGCATTGACCCCGACGTCAAAACCATTTATATCAAACCTCCGCCCCGGCGCAGCATCAGAAGCGTGGTCAAATACGCCGACGTGAGCATGAATTCTGACCTCGAGACCATGAAGCTCATCTCCAAAGAGGCGCAGAAGCAGGATAAAGTACACCAGGTCATCATCATGGTGGAAATGGGTGAATTGCGCGAAGGGGTGATGGGCGATGAGCTCATCGATTTTTATGCGAAGGTTTTTGACCTTCCCAATATCGAAATCCTCGGTTTTGGCACCAACCTCAATTGTTTGTACGGCGTGATGCCATCGCGCGATAAGCTCATCCAACTCAGCCTGTACAAGCAAATCGTGGAGGTGAAATTCAACCGGAAAATCCAGCTGCTCTCCGGCGGAACATCCGTAACCATCCCCATGTTGGCCAAAAAACAGGTGCCCCCTGGCCTCAATCATTTCCGTGTAGGAGAAACGCTCTACTTCGGAGCCAACCTGTGGACGGGAAAGACCATCAAGGGCATGCGCGACGACGTCATCACCTTCAAGTCCGAAATCATTGAATTGATTGAAAAGCCCATCGTACCGGAAGGCACATTGCAGGAAAACCCCTCGGGAGAATCGTATGAGATCAACTCAGAAGATTACGGCAAGACCTCCTGGCGCGCATTGCTGGATGTTGGCCTGCTAGACATCAGTCCCGACTTTCTGATTCCTATGGACCAGGACATGGAAATGGCCGGTGCCAGTTCAGACATCCTGGTAATTGACCTCGGGAAAAATCCCAGGAATTACCAGGTCGGCGACTTCATTAAATTCAAGCTGAAATACATGGGGGCCTTGCGCCTGTTTAACAGCGACTACATCATTAAACGGCTGGAGGATTAACAACCCGAAAACCCTGTAAAAAAAAGCCGGACCATAGCGATTTAAAAAGCGTGGTCCGGCTTTATGTATCAAGGATGGGTAGCTTTCGCCTGCAGTGACCTTTTCTCTGAACGGTGCGTGCTGACGGCCTGGTAAGTGCTACCGGATCCGGTCAGCGGCCCTGACCAGGTTCTCATCCTTGCGTATGGCACGATTGGCCAGCAGGATAAACAGCAGGGAAATGATCGGGAAAAACAGGCCTGGCCCATAAGAGACCTCATACTGTTCAAGCTGCGTACGAATGCTGTCAATCATAAAGAAACTGACCAGGATCATGGCGGCATGAATGAGCATATTGTATTTGCCCAGTTTAATCTGCACCAGCCTTTTCCTGTAATAAAATGACGTGGCGATGGTCAACAAAATGGCCATGAAAAACAGGATAACAAGGAGCAGTGCCATCCAGCGGCCTGTGAGCCCCTCATGGGCGTCAAAGAAGACCGGGTATTTGGATAACTGCAAGGATACAAAGGGATCTTCCGGCACCAGGTTAGCGATGGGCAACATCACAAAAAGGATGGCAAACACAAATACCAAAAAGAGATAAACGGTCTGAATACGTTGTAGCATGTTTGATAAGTTTTGGTTATTTCAACAGGAATGTGAGTACATACACAATATTTACCTGCAAAATTACGTAAAATGCCCTAACAATCGTTCTGTGTCAGATTGAATATTTTGACAGCCTTATGCCCGCTGGCCCTGTCAGGCCTTTTTGGCCGTGACATCCGGTGAATTCAGCTTGTGGCATGAAGGAAGTCTCCGATCTGGTAATTTTGATTATCAGGGAGGTAGCTCACAAAAATATTTTTTTGTTTTATCAGAAATGTGTATATTTGCAGCGATTCCTGCTTATTCAACATTTTTCTTTGGAAAACATACCTGCATCATACTGTTATACCTGTTAGCATCAGCGATAGCTTCTGCGGAGTGGTTGATTACAATCTGATACCCCGGGAGCAGGACCGGGCCCCCATTATTACCTTAGCTCATAGCTGTCTTTCATGAATCAATCTTTCATTTCAGATCATTAATTATTACCTCCATGTACGACATAGTAGAATTAAACAGCAAACTTCTCGCCGACCTCAAAGAGATTGCCAGGAGTTTAGACATCAAAAAAGTGGATTCTTACAAAAAGCAAGACCTCATTTATAAAATTCTGGATGCCCAGGCTTTAAATCCACCTGCGGCTGCAGAATCCAAACAGGAAAAAACGGCTGAGCGCCGTCGACCAGGTCGTCCGCGCAAGCGCATTCCTGCGGGCTCCTCCTCGGAGCAGACAGCCAAATCAAAGCAGGACTCAGCTGACCAGGAGCAAAAGCAAGCACAGCAAAAACAGCAGGAGGACCGTCAGCAGGAGAAAAAGCGCGCTGCCGGTTCCGGGCAGGAAGCGGCTAAACAGGAAGGCGTACAGGAAAAGCCGGCTGCTTCCCAGGAGAAGGAAAAAGCTCCTGCGGAAAAACCCAAGGAACGCCGCAAGAGAGGGCGACCCAGCAAAAAAGAACAACAGGCTGCCCAGGAGGCCAGGGAGCAGCAGAAGAAACAAGAGCAGCAGAAAAAGGAACAGCAGAAAAAACCGGCTGACCAGCCTGCGGCTGAAAAAACTGCTTCATTAGATAGCCGGGATGCAAGCCAGGGGAAAAAGAAACAACAACACGAAGCCCAGCAGCAGAAAGACGCCAAACAGGGCCAAAAGGCAGAGGCTGAGACCAGGCAGGAAGCCCAAAAGCACGAATCTGCAAGCCCCCAAGATACCAGGGACAAACAAGAACCCAAAGAAAAGGATGTGGAATCCTATCAAAAGCCCAAGGGCTTTGACAGAAGAACGGGAGAACCCGTTTATGAGTTTGATGGGATCATTTCCGCAGAAGGGGTTCTGGAGATCATGCCCGATGGCTATGGCTTTTTGCGCTCCTCAGATTATAACTACCTGAACTCGCCCGATGACATTTACGTTTCGCAGAGCCAGATTAAGCTTTTCGGACTGAAAACCGGCGACACCGTTGAAGGGGGCATCCGGCCACCCAAGGAAAATGAGAAGTATTTCCCCTTGATCAAGGTGGAAAACATCAACGGCAGGATTCCGGCCGAGGTCAGGGACCGCGTGCCTTTCGATTTTCTGACGCCGCTGTTTCCCGAGGAAAAATTCAAGATCACCGGGCACCCGGGTGAAACCCTGTCAACCAGGATCATCGACATGTTTGCGCCACTGGGTAAAGGGCAACGTGGCCTGATCGTGGCGCAGCCCAAAACAGGTAAAACCATCCTGTTGCAGGAAATAGCGAATGCCATTGCAGCCAACCACCCGGAAGTGTACCTGATCGTCCTGCTTATCGACGAACGGCCGGAAGAGGTCACCGAAATGGCCCGAAATGTGAAAGGAGAAGTGATCTCCTCCACTTTCGACGAGCCGGCCGAACGCCACGTCAAGGTATCCAACATCGTCCAGGAGAAAGCCAAGAGGATGGTGGAATGTGGGCACGATGTAGTGATTCTGCTGGACAGCATCACACGCCTGGCCAGGGCATTCAACACGGTATCGCCCGCATCGGGCAAGGTACTCTCAGGGGGTGTGGACGCCAATGCGCTCCACAAACCCAAGCGCTTCTTTGGTGCCGCCAGAAATATTGAAAATGGCGGATCGCTTTCCATCATCGCCACCGCCCTGATCGACACAGGCTCCAAGATGGATGAGGTGATCTTTGAAGAGTTCAAGGGCACGGGCAACATGGAATTGCAGCTCGACCGCAGGCTGTCGAACAAACGGATCTTCCCCTCCATCGATATCGTGGCTTCCGGCACCCGCCGTGAAGACCTGCTCCTGCATAAGGACCTCATGAACAGGATCTGGGTGTTGCGTAAGTTCATCGCAGACATGACCGCAATGGAAGCCATGGAATTCCTGATGGAACGCATAAGGCATACGCAGGATAATGAAGAGTTCCTGATGTCGATGAACGGTTAAACGTCCACTACCTGAGCCGGCGCCTTTTAAGTCGCAGCGAGTTAAGGATCACGACCACATCCGAAGCAGCCATGGCGAAAGCGGCCACAATGGGTGTCAGCAAGCCAATCATCGCCAACGGGATGGCAGATACGTTATAGAAAAAAGCCCAGAAAAGGTTCTCCTTGATCGTCCGCCGGGTCGTGCGCGTGGTACCGAACGCTTTCTCAAGCAGGGAAAGGTCTCCTTTCAATAAGACGACTTCTGCAGATTTAACAGCGACTTGCGTAGCATCACTCATGCTGATGCCCACGTGCGCCTTGGCCAGGGCCGGTGCATCATTGATGCCATCGCCAACCATGGCCACATGACTTTCACGCGAAAGCTGCTCAATGACTTTCAGTTTCTGATCCGGCAACTGTTCTGCATACACTTCTTCGATTCCCAGGGATTGTGCGATGGCATCGCAACGCGATTGGCGGTCACCACTCAGCAATACCGACTTCAAGCCTTTCTTTTTCAGGTTCTGCACCACTTCGGCTGCACCCGGCTTAATCTCATCTTCAAGGTCCAGCCAGGCAATCAACTGGTCATTCATCAAAAGGTAAACCTGGTGCGTATCATCGGTGGTCAGGTGGGATGCCACATTATACGATCCGGCGACAAAACGATTCCCATCATTATCTACCGCCCTTATGCCCAGGCCTTTCTCTTCATCCACCTGATCGAACCGGATGGTCCCGGATTTTTTAAAATGTTCCGTAATGGCTTTGGCAATCGGGTGACTCGAGTGTTTTTCCATGCTGTATAGCACACTGCGCACACTATCTTCTGATTTTCCAAAACATTCCAGCCGGGTGACCCGGAAATTGCCTGTGGTCAGGGTTCCGGTCTTGTCAAACACTACGGTATCAACCGCGGTGAGTTTATCCACGGCGGTTCCTCCCTTGATCAGGATCCCGCTTTTGGCAGATCGTCCCAGGCCCACAACTACGGCAGTGGGTATGGCCAATCCCAGTGCACAGGGACAGGCAATCACCAACACGGCAATGCCGCGCATCAGCGAATCGCGGAAAGGCAGCTCCGTGCCCAGTGCCCAGAAAGCAAGTGTACCAATCGCCAGGATGACCACTGTGGGGACAAAGATCATGCTGATCTTGTCTGCCAGGTTCTGCAATTTGGGTTTGTCTTTCTGGGCATCCCGCACCATTTCGATGATCTGTGAAAGCACGGTGTCCTTGCCCGTAGCCGTAGCTTTGACCCTGAGCGTGCCGGACACCAGGATGGTTCCACCGACCACCTTGTTTCCTTTTTCCTTGTCCACAGGCACACTTTCACCCGAAATCAGGCTCTCGTCCACGCTACCAGAACCCCAGTAAATTTCGCCATCCACCGGGATCTTATCCCCGGTGTTCACCAGCACACGATCACCCTCTTCCAGTAGGGAGGCATCGACTTCTTCAATCGTTTCCTGCCCTTCGTACATTTCAGTGACCAGTTTCCGGGCAGTGTTCTTTTGCAAGCGAACCAGGTCGTCAATGGCCGAAGTGGTCTTTTTCACTGACCTGTGCTCAAGCATGTTACCCAGCAACACAATGGAAATGATGCTGGCCGAAGTTTCATAAAACAGGTAATCGTGACCGAGGTTATAAATGGTACCAATCAGGCTGTAAACGAATGCTGCCGTGCTGCCCAGAAAAATGAGCACATCCATGTTGGTTACGCCGGCCCTCAGACTGCTCCAGGCACTGCGCCCAAAATGGAAAAACCCGACGGTAAACACCGGAATGGTCATGATGAGCTGGAAAATGTCATCGTGCAAGATGGCAAAAGGCAGGAACATGTGCAGGATCAGCGGAATGGTAAAGATGGCCGTAAACCAGAACTTCTTTTCTATGGGTGCCAGACCTTTCTTTTGCTTTTCTCCGTCATCAATCTCATCCTTTACTTCATAACCAAGGGATTCAATTCTTTTAACGGCCTTGGGAAGCCGGCTTTCATCTGCCACATCGAAACGCACCTCCCCATTGGTAAAGTCGGCATTCACATTATGGAATCCCTCCTTTTCCAATGCCCGCTGTATACCCAATGCGCAGTTCGTACAACTCATGCCCTCCACCTTGTAGGCCACAGGCTTAAAAAACTGATCAGACATATCTAAGTATTGATTATTGGTTCTGAAAACTGTTACAGGAGTATAACAGTTTTATGGCAATGATGTTTGCAAATGGGTTTTGGGAAAGTAACACCATGCAATGAGCGCTGATTATAATCCTGGCATTGGCAAGTGCATTTCCAGGAGAGTCATCTTACTGTTTACTGCCTACTGCCTACTTCTTACTTCTTACTTCATAACCTGCTACCCCAATAAATCAAATGCCCCGGGGGGATTACACCATCAGCAGATCCCGAATTAATCACGGGGTAACGGTAACCGTGATCCGGCGACTGCCGGCACGGTCGCGGAATTCGGCCAGGTAGATGCCTTGCCATGTGCCCAGTTTTGGACGACCGTTTTTGATGGGAATGCATAAGTCAATACCGGTCAATGCAGCCTTGATGTGGGCGGGCATATCATCATCACCTTCCATGGTGTGTGTATAGTGCGGCATCCGCTCCGGTGCCAGCTTGTCAAAACTGCTGTTCAAATCCACCCGAACCGAAGGATCCGCATTCTCATTGATCAGCAAACCTGCTGATGTGTGATGCAGAAAAATATGCATCAGCCCCACATCCGGTAAAGCGTCGATCTCATCCAATATATAATCAGTGATTAAGTGAAAACCACGTCGGAAAGCCGGAAGTTTGATCTCGTATTGGTTCATGTTTTTATATTTTCGTAACTAGTTGTGATGTTTACTTTCTTGGCAAAAGTTTAGGAGTTGTGTTGCAACTGTTTGAGGTTTGAGGTTTGACGTTTGAAGTTGCCTCGGGTAACCTCAAACGTCAAACATCAAACTTCAAACCAACAATAGCTAATAGCCTACTTGATCCAAAAGCCTCGGTTTGCGGGGTTTTTCTGGATATTGGCTATAACCCGGTAAAGGTCAACCTGGTTAGCTGCAGGCAAAACTAAGTAATCTGGGCGAAATATTCATTGACCTGCTGCAAACAATTTTTCATGCTGCGGTTATGTTTTCCAATATGACTAAATCACAAATAATGTTAAATATTTGGATTACGAAGTTTTTCGTAATAAGTTTGCTACGAAATTCATCGTAGTTGCCCTGGGGCAGCAAAAGACCAGAAGCATATGATATGCAACACCCGCAAAATGGGACCTTTTGACCTTTCGACGTTTCGACCTTTAGACATTAATTTCAACACATGCAAATTCAACAACCCACAGCAAGCGAACTGAAGATCCTCCAGGTTTTATGGGACCATGGCCCCGCATCCGTAAAACTTGTGCATGAACACCTTGCACAGGAGAAAGACACTGGCTACACCACCACCCTGAAAACCATGCAGATCATGATGGAAAAAGGGATGCTGTCGCGCGATGCAAGCCAGCGCAAACACATTTACCACCCGGAAGTCAGCCGCGAACAAGCTCAGCAGCAGACCCTGGGTAAAATGGTGAAAAACCTGTTCCAGGGATCAACCAGCAAACTCGTAATCGGCGCCCTGGACAACAAGCCTTTATCGAAAGATGAATTGAATGAGATCAAGGCTTACCTCGAACAATTTGAATAGTCTTTGCCATGAACCTCATAGAAAGCATATCCCATCCTGCAGTGCATGCGCTTTCGTGGTCACTCATCCACAGCATCTGGCAGATCCTCCTGATCGCATTGCTATGGCGAGTGGTTTTATTCTTCGCAAGGGGCAGCAGCGCTTCGTTTCGCTACAGGCTGTCTTTGCTGGCATTTCTTGCCGTGCCGGCAAGCTTCATCATAACTTTCGCACGACAGATGCAGCATTACGGGAATGCCCGCCAAATCGTATCGATAGAGGCGGATACCGGTGTCTTCCTTCCCGCTGCCGGACAACAACCACTATTTTTGATCGAGCACGGCAGACCAGCATTCCTGGGTGGACTTGAAGCATATCACCCCCTGATTTTCTGGACCTACCTGTGCGGCATGCTGATCGTCGCAGCAGTATCCTTTCGCGCCTACCAAAAAATATTCCGTGTAAAACGCCACGCGACCGCATTACCAGCAAACTGGCAATATCTGGTGGCGCAAACCGCAAAACGAATCCGGGTCGCTCCATCTGTGTCAATCAGGATGTCAAAGCACATAGACATCCCGGTGGTCATAGGCTTCTTCAAACCGATGGTCCTTCTACCCGCAGCCATGCTTTTCTCCATGACCACAGAACAGGTGGAGAGCATTGTCATGCATGAATTGTATCATATACGCAGGCTGGATCACCTCATCAACATGATTCAGCACTTGTTTGAGATCCTGCTGTTTTATCACCCGGCCATTTGGTGGATGAGCAAGACAACGCGGCAATTAAGGGAGGAATCTGTGGATGAGTGGGTGGTAAGCCAGATTGTCCGACCGGCCGATTATGCAAAAGCGCTTGTTGAACTAGAACAAAACCGTAAGGCTGGCATGCCGCAACCCATGGTAGCCGCCACGCAATCAAAAAATCATTTATTCACACGCATTAAACACATGATGACCATGAAAACAAGATCATTAAACACGGGTCAGAAAATGGCCACAGCACTGGCTTTTATCCTGGCATTCGCCACCGTAGCCTGGGTAAAACCCGCGATTCCCGATCAACTGGGGTTCACCGCTTTTGAAAACCAGGCTTACGACCCCGCGGCACCCATTGGCCTGGGGCAGTACACAGAAGTTGAGCAAGCCCCGGACACACCGCCTCTGCCACCGGAGCATCTCGCAAAAGCAGAAACTGGGATGATTTCAAATCCCACGACCTTGTACCTGGAAGATGGCACAGAGATAGAATTTGAAGGGCTCAGCAAAAAAGACAGGGAGAAAATCAAAACAGCCATGGAAGAGCTCCAGCTGGCATTGCAACAGATTCCTGACGACATCTTCGAGGAGATTGATTCTGAGGAGTTCAGGGAAGAGATGCAACAGGCAAGAAAGGAAATAGCGAAGGCCATGCAGGAGTTGAATGCAGTTGACTGGGATTCCCTGATCCAAGAAGTAGGCAAGGCAGTAAGCATAGGAATGGAGGCGTTTCATAAGGGAATGGAGGCATTTCACGAAGGCATGAAGATCATGAACGAAGAAATGCAGGATCTCGGGCCAGCCCTGGAAGAAATGTTCAAGGAGCTGGAGAAAGAGTTTCAGCGGAAACAGGATGAATCCGGACAAAAGGACAATTAAGCCTTGCTGAGCCATTGAAACCCGGCAGTTCTGACCTTTTACCGGCAGACCATTCATGCCGGCATATAAAATCCAGGTCAGGCAGAGTGATAAAGTGATAAGTTGCCCTGAAAATTAAAGATGCCGGTTTGCAATTGCATGCAAACCGGCATCTTTGGTTCTACGCCCCACTTTTCAGAGGCATGGGCAGGCTTGAAGAGGCACTATGCACCCAATGTGGCCACCATTACGGCTTTGATGGTGTGCAGACGATTCTCAGCCTGGTCAAAGACAACGCTGTGCGCTGACTCAAACACATCTTCGACCACTTCCATGCCGTCGAGGCCGAATTTTTGGTAAATCTCCTCGCCAATGGTGGTTTCGCGGTTATGGAAAGCAGGCAGGCAGTGCAGGAATTTCACCTTGGGATTGCCTGTTTTTTTGATCACATCCATATTCACCTGGTAAGGCTTGAGCAGTTCGATGCGTTCCTTCCAAACCTCATCGGGTTCGCCCATCGAAACCCATACATCGGTATATAGGAAATCGACACCTTTAACGGCTTCTTCCACATCTTCGGTGATGGTGATTTTGGCTCCGGTTTCCTTGGCGATCTCTTGCGCCTGGGCTACCAGGTCTTCGCTTGGTTGAACNGANTTGGGCGCAGCAGCGCGGAAGTCCATTCCCATCTTGGCAGCACCAATCAGCAATGAATTGCCCATGTTGTTACGGGCATCACCAAGGTAGCAGAAAGAAACCTGGTGCAGAGGTTTGTCGCTGTGCTCGATCATGGTCTGGAAGTCTGCCAGGATCTGCGTGGGATGAAATTCATTGGTAAGACCGTTCCATACGGGCACACCGGAGTATTCAGCCAATTCTTCTACTGTTGTCTGGGCAAAACCGCGGTATTCAATGCCGTCGTACATGCGCCCAAGTACCCTTGCCGTATCCTTCATCGATTCTTTTTTGCCGATCTGGCTGCCTGTGGGGCCGAGGTAAGTTACCAGGGCACCCTGGTCAAAAGCGGCCACCTCAAAAGCACAACGGGTACGTGTGGATGCCTTTTCAAAGATCAGGGCGATGTTCTTGCCCTTCAATCTTTGCTGCTCATATCCGGCATATTTTGCCTTTTTCAGGTCAACAGACATCTCGAGCAAAAACTTGATTTCCTGCGGGGTGAAGTCCAATAACTTCAAAAAACTTCTGTTTCTTAAATTAAAAGCCATCTTGATTCCTCCTAATGTTTATTATGGTGTTAAAATGATTGTATTTAAAAGTCTGTCAGGGCAGGATGACCGTGCCGTTGCCGTCTTTACCCAACTCACTGGCCTCCGTGATGATGGCATCTGAACCGCCATGTTCCACAAACTGAATGCAGGCACGCACCTTGGGAGCCATGCTGCCCTCGGTAAACTGACCGTCATCCAAATGCTTCGTGATCTCTTTGACGGTGATGCGCTCCAGTTTTTCCTGGGTTGGCTTGTTGAAGTTTACAAACACATTCGATACATCAGTAAGAATGCAGAATTCATCCGCCTTGATCTTGTTGGCCAGCAATGAAGAGGCCAGGTCTTTGTCAATCACCGCATCAATGCCAATGATTTTACCCTTTTCATCAATGTAGGCAGGAATGCCGCCACCACCAACAGTGATCACAATATTGCCCTCGCGTGCCAGCTTTTCCACTGCTGGCCAGTTGGGAATATTCAGGGGCTTCGGAGAAGCCACAACCCTTCGCCAGCCGCGGTCGCGCGGATCTTCATGAAACACCCAATTGTTTTCCTTGGCCAGCTTGTCGGCTTCTTCTTTTGAATAAAAGGGACCAACAGGCTTCGTAGGGTTCCTGAATGCCGGATCTTCTTTGTCGACAACGACCTGGGTAACGAGGGTCACGATGTTGCGTTCAATGCCATGCTCGGCAAGCACGTTCCGCAGCTGTTGCTCGATCATGAAACCGATGGAACCCTGCGTCTCTGCCACGCAGAAATCAATCGGTTGCTTGGGCAACCCATAAACCTGGTTACCAGCCTCATGTTGCAGAAGCACGTTGCCTACCTGCGGCCCGTTACCGTGTCCGATCACCAGGTCATAGCCCTTTTTGATCAGCGGAACCAGGTGCTGACAGGTTTCATACACATTCTGCTCCTGCTCATCAATGGTCCCTTTCTGACCACTCTGTAAAAGCGCATTCCCTCCAAAAGCAATCACTGACAATTTTTTCATATCCATAAAATTTAAAGTGTAAAGCAATCCAAATAAAAAGCCCCTGAAAATAGCCTGAAGAGGCGATGATAACATACCAATCCTTGCCCGCTGCACTTGCATGCAGTTGCGCCAAAACCAAACTAATTGGGGATAGCAGCCAGGGCCTGGAAAAATATCTTATAAGCCACCATAAAACAAGCATTTAAGGGGGTTAACGAATCATCAAAATTTCGAATGGAGGCAAAGATAATGTATTTGGTGAATATGCCGGAAAAAATCACCAGGCATGGGTCAGGTATCTTGCAAACAAGGCTTAATCTGCTTGCTCTGAAGTCTTTTCCAAAACATAGTGATTCCCCAGGTCACCACTGTAACGATCTCCTTCATCTTCCATGTGCACCAGGAAATTTTCAGCAACCATAAACCGGGTAAAGCCATGCTCTCCGTGCAACCGGATCACACCACCGCTTGCCTCCCAGGAAAATGCACCTGCCGAGTGCAGCACGGCGTCCTTGTCACGGCCCAAGTGCTTCAACCGTTTCTCGAATTGTTCATCATCCAGGATCACAATGGTGGTTTCAATGCCATCACAATCCCCACAAGGCAATATCCCCTGGTATGTCCCCTTAAAGTCAAGGGCAATACGCGACGTGTGCGTGTCAAATACAGGAGTGGTATCCACGCCTTCCATAAAAGGCGCTTCGGCTTGCCCTGAGCTACCGGAGGGAGACTCGCACGCGCCGAGTAAAATCAGGAACAATGCAGGCAAACAGGTCAGTCTGATCATCACAAGGTGTTTTTGTTTTCGAAGATAAGCTTATATTTGTAAAATATTATCCGTTTTACGTTTTTTGTACCATGACCAATACCTACAACTCCGGCAATCAACCTGCCCATCGTGCGATCATCACTTTTTTACTTGGCTTTATCTGCCTGCCACTGGCCCTGGCGTTTTATCCGGACCGCCAACCGGAGGTGCCCGTAAATCCTGCCACGATACCGGAATACGATACTGTGGCCGGGGTTGTGATGTACTGGAATCCGGGAAGTAACTCTGCTTACGATCAGATCGTGGCGTCTGTAGTCAACGGGATCCAGCCCAGGGCCACGGTCTTCATGCAGACCAACAACCAGAACCACCAGGATCAAATGATCAACACGTTTACGAATTACGGCGTACATATAGATAATATTGTATTTATTGAAGTGTTTGGTGACCGGATCTGGATACGCGATCATGGCCCGTTCAGTATTTACGACAATGATTCCCTGGCAT
>SL_5KL_010_SEDDRAFT_10000201_pt1 | contig 37273 bp, 40 predicted proteins | sample SodLakKL_010_SED_FD_9118 | JGI IMG/M metagenome (IMG submission 9118)
GAAAGGATCCGGCAGATTGAGGCCAAGGCTCTCCGCAAACTGCGCCATCCGAGCCGGAGCAAAAAACTGAAAGACTACCTTGAATAAAAAGCAGGAAATTTCCTGCTTTTTTTCTTTGTGCTGTCGTTAAAACTGTTTTTTACCCTTGACGGGGCAGGCATGGTCGCTTATAATATGTATGTAGATTCCCCGATAGCTCAGNNGGTAGAGCAGGTGGCTGTTAACCACCGAGTCGCAGGTTCGAGTCCTGCTCGGGGAGCCAAGGGCCCATAGCTCAGTTGGTCAGAGCCACCGGCTCATAACCGGTAGGTCCCTGGTTCGAGTCCAGGTGGGCCCACCATTCAGGCCATAATGAACCCCGCTTCCGGCGGGGTTTGTTTTTTTCCAATTACTTCGTATTTTATAAGTTGATAACGGGTCCCTGGAAGGAGATAGGACAATGCTGCCCCTGCGCCTGGCTCAGATCAAAAAAATGTTGCTCCCCTATAGAGGGGTGGCCGATATAGGAACAGATCATGCCCTGCTGCCCCTGGAACTGGCCCAACACCCCTTCTGGGAAGATCAAAAAATTATCGGTATTGATCCAGCCCCCGATCCCCTGGAACAGGGGTGGAAAAACCTGGGGCAAAAAGGGCTGGAAAAAAGGGTTGAACTAAGGCAGGGCTGGGGATTTGATCCCCTGCGGCCCCGGGAAGTTGAGCAGGCAGTTATTGCCGGTCTGGGGGGGAGGAAAATTGTTTCTATTGTGGCCCGGGGCCGGGAGAAAAACCCTGAAATAGAACATCTTTTTCTCCAACCCCAGCGGGATTTATTGTTTTTACGCCGCTGGCTGGTCCAGAAAGGCTGGGCTATCGTTGCCGAAAGCATCCAGTGGGAGAAAAACCATTATTATTTTTTTATCCGGGCCGATTGGGGCTGCGAGGAAAGGAACTATCAGGATTGGGAACTGGAAATAGGTCCCCAGTTATTGGAAAAAAAATCTCCCCTGCTGGCAGATTATCTGCAGGAAAAGGTGCAGGAATTTAATGTCATCCTGCAGAAGATTGGAGATAAAAGACCGGGACATCCCCGGGAAAAATACTGGGAAGAAAAAATCAGGTTATTTAAAGGAGTTCAAAAATGGCTGTTGCGGTGAAGCACTTGCTGGAGATTTTAAATGAAAAATTCCCCACAACAAGGGCTGAAGATGGTGACCCCACAGGGTTACAGGTGGCACCCCTGGCCAATGATATTGAAAAAGCTGTGCTGGCCCTGGACCCCCGTCCCGAGGTTCTTAAAGAAGCTCTGGAACAGGAGGCTAACCTGATAATAACTCATCATCCCCTGATCTTTAAGCCGGTTTTTCGCATTGGTCAGGATGATTTGTTGCGGGATTTTATTAATTCCGGCATTGGTCTTTTTGTGGCCCATACCAATTTTGACCGGGATTATCTGGTTCCCTTCTGGGCAGATAGATTGGAGTTAAATAAAACCGAGCCTCTGGCAGCAGAGGGGGGCGAGGCCTTTTATAAGCTGGTGGTTTATATTCCCCCCGATTATGTTGAGACCATCAGGGAAATAATTTTTGAGCGGGGAGGGGGCTGGACCGGAAATTATGATAAAACTTCGTTTGGGGCCTCTGGAAAGGGAACTTTTCGACCCCGATCCGGGGCAGAGCCCTTTTTAGGGGAAGAGGCGGAGCTGGCCGAGGTGGATGAAATCCGCCTGGAAACGATTGTGCCCTCCCGAATTTTGCCCGGAGTAATTGGGGCACTTAAAAACAGTCATCCCTACGAAGAGCCTGCTTTTGATGTTTTTTCCCTGGCCCACAAAGAAGATAGGGGGTTGGGCATAATTGGAGATCTGCACAGTCCTGTTGGCCCCAGGGAAATTGTTAGGCTCCTGCGGGAGGCTGGCCTCGAGGAAATTTTTAAACTGGGTCAGGTTCAGGACAGGCCCCGCCAAAAAGTGGCCCTGATCCCGGGAAAAGGCGGAAAATATATTTCTGCAGCTGCCTCTGCCGGGGCCGATATTTTTATTTCCGGGGATCTGGATTTTCATCAATTTCAGCAGGGGCAGGATCTGGATCTTTTATTGGTGGACCCTGGACATTTTCAACTGGAAATTGTTGGCAAAAAAATTATGTGCGATATTCTTACCTCAGCATGTCCCCAGGTGGACTGGATAATTTCGGAGAGGGAAAACCCCCCCTATTTTTTTCAATGAGTAGGCTCTATGGTCCTGCTCATTTTCTGTTTTAGGGGGATTGAGACAGCTGATATTTTGGTTGAACCAGATCTGGCGTTAAGAAGGGGGAAAACCTGTGCAAAAACTGGAAGGATTGTACGATTGGCAGGAAGCCAGGTTGAAAAAAAGAAAGGTGGAAAAAAAATTAAAACAGCTGCCGGAAAAATATGAACTGGAGAACCGCAAGAAAAACATGGAATCCCGGGAAAAGGAACTGCTGGAAAAAAGAGAACGGACCGGGGAGCTGAGCCGGGAGTTAAAGCGGAAAGAAGATGCTGCGGGCAGGCTGGAAAATCAGAGGAAGGATTATGAAAAGAAACTCTATCAGGGGGAGACCCAGTCGGCCAAGGAACTGGAGCAGTTGCAAAAGAAGGTAACCCAGATGCAGAAAGAAGAAGCTCGCCTGGAAGAAGAAATCCTGGAAATAATGATGCACCTGGATGAAGCCCGGGAAGAAGAAGAAAAAAAAGCGGCCCATTTTAAACAGGAAAGGGAAAAAGACGAAGAAGTGAAAAAAGAATACCGGGCAGATAAGGAAGCCCTGGAACAAGAGGTAAAGGAACTGGAAGAAGAAATTGAAAAACTGGAGCAGGAAGTGAGTGAAGAACTTCGCCAGCGATGCCATAACCTGGCTCAAAGGACGGGGCTCCGGGGAGTAGTTCCAGTAGAAGACAGCAGTTGTGGGGGCTGTAAGGTCAGCCTTTCGGCCTTTGTTCTCGAACAGGTGAAAGGAGGGGAGGAGATGGTTACCTGTGAGAACTGCTTCCGAATGCTGTTTCTCCCCCGGCAGTGAAGTACCGGGTATATATTGATGGAGCAGCCCGGGGCAATCCGGGTCCGGGGGGAATTGGAGTAGTTATCTACGAAGAGAGATGCGAACAACCCGTGCGCCAGGTTAAAAGCTTTCTGGGTATTACCACCAATAATCAGGCCGAATACCTGGCCCTGATTCGAGCTTTAGAAGAGTTAGGGGAAATGGCAGTTAAGGAAGTGGAAATTTTTTCTGATAGCCAGCTCCTGATCCGGCAGCTGGAAGGGGAATATCAGGTTCGAGATGAAAAACTACTGCCTCTTTATGAAAAAGCCCTTAAAATGGCAAATAATTTGCCTGGAGTAAGTTTTCATTTCATCAACCGGGAAAAGAACAAAAAGGCTGATAAGCTGGCTAATTCAGGGATTGACGACGCTTGACGAAGTTAAATAAAAGGTGATATCATTAAGGTGCAGCAGCAGGCCGGGCAATCGCAGGTTCAAGCCTGAGGAAAGTCCGAGCTCCGCAGGGCAGGATGCTGGGTAACGCCCAGTGGAGGTGACTCCAAGGACAGTGCCACAGAAATAAACCGCCTCCAGCATGGAGGTAAGGTTGAAAAGGTGCGGTAAGAGCGCACCGCTGGCCAGGTGACTGGCCGGGTCCAGGTAAACCCCATCCGGAGCAAGACCTAATAGGGGGAGGTTTTAAGGGTGGCCCGCCTACTCCCCGGGTAAGGTTGCTAAAGGCGTCAGGCGACTGATGCCGTAGATAGATGATTGCCTTAAACAGAACTCGGCTTACAGGCCTGCTGCTGCAAAAAAATTGAATATTTCGGAAAAAAGCCCAATTTGTGATGACAAACTGGGAATGATTTGATATAATTTAATTTATGAACAATAGTTTACTTCTCATCCCAACATTTGGAATCGAGGTGAAAGTGTGAGAAAAGTAGATGTTATTGATGTGGTCAAAAGGCTACGCTCTATATCTCACCGGGCCAGGAAACTCAGCGACAATGAAATAGAGCTGGGACAACGGGTTTTAGAAAACAGGGTTATGGTTCTGGAAGGCTATCTTAATTTTCTGGATCAGGACGCCATTCCGTCATTTCAAAAAATAATTAAGGAACTGGATGAACTTGGAGAAAAGGTCTATATTGGAGGTTCGAGCCATGACTGATAATGTTTATCAAATGGTGCAGTACCCTCTGAAAAAAGTGGTTCGGGTCTTAACCGAGCTTGAAGATTTAAGCTCTCTGCCTCCCGAGCAACTGTCTCCTGAATTAAGGGAAGAGGTCAAAAATGAACTGGCTTCTTTTATTGATTTCTGGGAAGAAGAGGGTCGCTGGGCCCTGAAAGATTTAATAAATAATTTGCGTAATCAGGATTAGATTTAATGCGGGCTCTGCCCGCTTTTTTTTTGGAGCTGATCCGGTTTAAATTCTGGGAGAGCTGGTTGGAAAACATATGACTTAAAGCCAACTTGACCGTTTCCTGCATTATGGGTTATAATTCTGATGGAGGGATGCCGATGCCGCTTTATGAATATAGATGTGCTGACTGTGGTGCTGTTTTTGAAGAATTGATTGGTGGGAAAAAGGAGATAATTAACTGCCCGACCTGTGGGGAGAATAATTGCGAGAAGCTGATTTCCAGCTTTGCTGTTCCCGGAGGCCCGGGCAATGGAACCTGTCCCACCAGCTGTCAAAAGAGGTCCTGCGGGACCTGTGGATAAGGCTCACAGTGGTGAGTCTTATTATTTATCGGGAGGGAGTCCAATGGGAGCCAAAAAGAGTATCGAACTGGCCCAGCGTTATATCCAGGATTATATCGACAAGGTGGGTGCCGAAGGGGTTGTTATTGGTATTTCAGGGGGAGTGGACTCAACGGTAGCGGCTCAACTGGCCTGCGGGGCTCTGTCCCCCCAGCAGGTTCTGGGGCTCATTCTTCCATACAAAACCACAGATCCTCGCAGCCTGGAAGATGCAGAAGCAGTGGTTAAACATTTAAATATTCCCCATCAAACAATTGATATCACCCCCCAGATTGACGCCTATTATGCTCAGTGCAGCGAAGGTGATGAGGATTATCTAAGAATAGGGAATAAAGCTGCCCGAGAAAGGATGGCAGTTCTGTACGATCAGGCCCAGGCCAGGAATTACCTGGTGCTGGGGACCAGCAATAAAACTGAATGGCTGCTGGGTTATTTTACCCTGTGGGGAGATATGGCAGCAGCCCTGGAACCTGTGGAAGATCTCTATAAAACTCAGGTCCTGGAACTGGCCCGGGTTCTGGGGGTTGCGGAAAGAATAATTAATAAACCGCCGACTGCCGATCTCTGGCCCGGCCAGACTGATGAACAGGAGATCGGGGTTAGTTATGCAGAAATAGATAGGATCCTTTACCGCCATGTTGAATACAGCGAAACCGCGGCGGAGATCTGTAAGTCAGGGCTGGAACGGGAAAAAGTGGAGAAGGTTTTGCGTATGATGCACAGGACATCTTTCAAGCGCAAATTACCCGATGTATTGCAGCTGCAGTACTGCTGGGAAGGGCTTCAATAATTTCAGCAGGAGGGGGTTAATATGGCAGGTCATTCCAAGTGGGCTAATATCAAACACAAAAAATCCCGGGAGGATGCTCGTAGGGGCAAAATTTTTTCCAAGTTGAGCCGGGCTATTACAGTTTCAGCCCGATTGGGTGGTGGTGATCCTGATACCAATTCCGATTTACGCCTGGCCATTCAGAAAGCCCGGGACAATAATATGCCTGCGGATAATATTGAAAGGGCTATAAAAAAGGGAACCGGGGAATTGGAGGGCGCCAGCTACGAGAGTTTTTTATATGAGGGGTATGGTCCGGGTGGAGTTGCTCTTTATATTGAATTAATGAGTGATAACCGTAACCGAACCGCTTCAGAAATTCGCCACATTCTTTCCAAACATGGCGGCAATCTTGGTGAACAGGGATGTGTGTCCTGGATGTTCAGCCGGCGGGGGCAGATAATAATTGATCCCCGGGAAGCAGGTATGGATGCTGACGAGTTAATGCTTCTGGCCATTGATTGTGGAGCCGAAGATTTTACCGAAGAGGACGGTATTTATACGATTTACACTGCCCCTGCAGAGCTGGAAAATGTCCGCAAAAACCTGGAAAATGAGGGTGTTAAGTTGGAGTCAGTTGATCTGGCAATGATTCCTCAGAATACAGTTGCGCTGGGTGAAAAAGAGGCCCGCAAAGTTCTGCGTTTAATGGAAGCCCTGGAGGATCATGATGATGTGCAGGAGGTTTATTCTAACTTTGATATTCCCGAAGAAATAATGGAAGCAGTCAGTGAATAACCTGAGGGGAGCGGGAACTATGTACCTGGGAATTGATCCCGGGCTGGCCACCATGGGGTATGGCCTGGTCCAGGGGGAGGGAGACCGCCTGCAGTGCCTGGAATATGGGGTGTTAACCACCTCCAGCCAGGAGAAAATGCCGGAAAGGCTCCTATCCCTTTTTGAGCGCACCGATGAGCTGATCAGGGAATATCAACCCGTCAGCCTGGCCATGGAGCAGCTTTTTTTCAGCAAGAATGTTAAAACTGCCTTCCAGGTAGGTCAGGCCCGGGGAGTTATTATTCTGGCCGCAGCCCGCCATGGGCTGGAAGTATTTGAATATTCTCCCCTGGAAATAAAGAAGGGGATTACCGGGTACGGCCAGGCCGACAAGAAACAGATGCAGGCCCTGGTCCGGTCAATTTTAAACCTGGAAGAATTGCCCCAGCCCGATGATGCTGCCGATGCCCTGGCCGTGGCTATATGCCATTTACAGGTGCACCGCCTGCGGCAAAAAATGGAGGAATGGCTATGATTGCCCACCTGGAAGGGAAGCTGGACTACAGAGATGAAGAATGGATTGTGGTGGATATTGGTGGGATAGGTTATGAAGTCAGGCCCAGCCGTTCTCTCCTGCAGGAACTGCCCGGGCTCCAGGAAAAAGTTAAAATTTTTACCCACACCTATGTCCGGGAAGATAGCTGGACTGTATATGGATTCAATAGCCGGGAGGAACTGGATTCTTTTCGCCTGCTCCTGCGGGTGGGGGGGATTGGGCCGGCAGTGGCCCTGGAAATTGTATCAACTCTGCAGGTGGATGAGCTGCACCGGGCCATTACTGAACAGGATCTGGATCAGCTCTGCCGGGTTAATGGCATTGGTAAAAAAACAGCTCAAAGGCTGGTCTTTGAACTCCGGGGCAAATTACCCGAAAAGGAAGAGGCAATGATCGGAAGTAGCTCTACCGGTGAATTATATGAGGCCCTGGAAGCCCTGGGCTACTCTCGCAATGAAGTTCGACGGGCCGTTATGGCCCTGGACAGTCAGGAGGGGGACCTGGGTCAATTAGTGCGCCGGGCCCTCCAGATTCTGGGACGGGATTGAGGTGGCTATAAATGGATGAAAGAATTGTTTCTCCGGTGGCCCTGCAGGGGGAAAAAGAAATTGAAAATTCTCTGCGGCCCAAAAGTTTTGCTGAATATATCGGCCAGGAGAGTGTGGTCAAAAACCTTAAAGTTTTCATTCAGGCCGCCCGGGAAAGGGGCGAGCCCCTGGACCATTTGCTTTTATGCGGTCCTCCCGGCCTGGGAAAAACTACCCTGGCCAATATTGTGGCCCATGAGATGGGAGTTAATTTACGCAGTACTTCCGGTCCTGCCCTGGAAAGGGCTGGGGATCTGGCCGCAATTCTAACCAATCTGCAGATGGGGGATATTCTCTTTGTTGATGAAATCCACCGCCTGCCCCGCATGGTAGAAGAAGTTCTGTACCCGGCCCTGGAGGATTTTGCCCTGGATATCGTAATCGGTAAAGGCCCCAGTGCCCGAACCCTGAAACTGGATATTCCTTCTTTTACCCTGGTGGGAGCCACCACCAGGGAAGGGCTTTTGACCTCTCCTCTGCGCAGCAGATTTGGGATCTTATCCCGGCTGGATTACTATCATCCTGAGGATATTCAAAAGGTCCTGGAAAGATCCGCCCGGGTTCTGGATATAGACGCGGAAAAAGAAGGCCTGGAGCAGGTTGCTTCCCGTTCCCGGGGCACTCCCCGGGTGGCCAACCGCCTGTTAAAAAGAGTCCGGGATGTAGCTCAGGTCGAAGGCGATGGTGTAATCAACCCGGCTATTGCCCAAAAAGCCCTGGATCAACTGGAAGTTGATCATCTGGGATTGGAGGGACTGGACAGGAAAATTCTGGGGACGATTGTCAATAAATTTGGTGGTGGTCCTGTGGGGCTGGGAACCATTGCTGCTGCAATAAGTGAAGAAACTGAAACTGTAGAAGAAGTTTATGAACCTTTTCTGCTGCAGGCAGGTTTATTGCAGCGAACTCCCCGGGGAAGGATTGCAACTGATCAGGCCTATCGGCACCTGGGATTGGAACTCCCCGGAGATGGAAAGCGGGGGCTATTTGATGGATAGTAAAAGGATCCTCCTGCATATCTGTTGCGGACCCTGTGCCACCTACCCCCTGGAAGTTCTGGGTGAAGGGTTTTCTATTACCGGCTTTTTTTATAATCCCAATATTCATCCCCACGAAGAGTTTGACCGCCGCCTGGAAAGCACCCGCCAGGCAGCTGAACACTATGGAATTGACCTGCAGATTAAAGGAGATTATCCCCGGGAGGGGTTTCTGGCTACAGCCGGTGAAGAGGCCCCGGGGAGGTGCTCGACCTGTTATCTGATGAGGTTAGGTCAAACTGCCCGGCAGGCCAGAGAATCTGGCTTCAACGGTTTTTCCACCACCCTTTTAATCAGCCCCTATCAGAATCTGGAAGAGTTAATCCGGGCCGGGCAGAAAGTTGCCCGCCACTGGGGAGTAAGTTTTTATGCTCCCGATTTTCGAAAAGGTTTTTCCCGCTCCCGGGAACTGGCCCGGGAATTGAATCTATACCGCCAGGGTTATTGCGGCTGTATTCACAGTAAAAAAGAAAGGTACGGCCAGGAGGGATGACCTATGGGCGAAATGGGTCGGCTCCTGATAATTGCGGGGGCGGTCCTGATTGGGCTGGGATTGCTTCTCAATCTTCTGGGCTGGCTTCCAGGAATAGGGAGGTTGCCGGGGGATATTTATATCAAGAGAGATAACCTGATAATATTTATCCCCATCACCAGCATGATCATTTTCAGTATCATTATTTCCCTTATTTTGCGCCTTTTTAGATAGAGGAGGAGGAATTGTGGAGGTCCGAGAATTTGATTTTGAGCTTCCCCAGGAGTTGATTGCTCAAAAACCCGTTTCCCCGCGGGATCACAGCCGGCTTTTGATTTTAGACCGCAAAAGCGGCGAATTGCAGGAAGCCTTTTTTTATGAGATAATCGAATTTCTAAAGCCTTCAGATATTCTGATTTTGAATGAAACCCGGGTTCGGCCCGCCCGACTCCATGGTCAGAAAAATAAAACCGGGGGCCGGGTGGAAATTCTGCTGCTGCGCCCCCTTGATTCTCAGCTGAAATGGGAAGCACTGGCCCGGCCGGGGAGGCGCCTGCAGCCGGGGACCAGGCTTGATTTTGGGGACAGGAAGCAGGCCGCAGAAATAGTGGAGGTTTCTTCTTCGGGAGGCCGGGTGGTTCGCTTCTTTTCCCGGGAAGACCTGGAACAGTCAATGGCCCAGTGCGGACAACTCCCCCTGCCCCCCTATATCAAGAGACCTCTCGGTGAACCGGATCAATATCAAACAATTTATGCCCGGGAAGAAGGTTCGGTGGCTGCCCCTACCGCCGGCCTCCATTTCACCCCGGAATTGCTGGATAGCATCAAGGGGAAGGGAATAAAGCTGGGTCGGGTAGTTCTGCATATCGGCTATGATACTTTCCGGCCCGTAGAGACAGAAAAGGTCGAGGACCATGCAATGCACAGTGAATACTTTGAGGTTCCCCGGGAAACGGCTGATTTGATTAATTCTGCTCGCAGGGAAGGACGGCGCATAATTGCGGTAGGGACAACGGTGGTAAGGACCCTGGAGGCTTCCTTTTCTACAGAGGAGGAAGTTCAGTCCGGATCCGGTCAGACCGATCTCTTCATTTACCCTGGTTACAGGTTCCGGGTCATTGACGCCCTTATTACCAACTTTCACCTGCCCCGTTCTTCTCTTTTGATGTTAACCAGCGCCTTTGCTGGCCGGGAGCGCCTTTTAAATGCCTACCGCCATGCAGTAAAAAATGAGTTTCGCTTCTTTTCCTTTGGAGATGCAATGTTTATTAAATAAAGGAATGATATTATGGCAATTAAGTTTCAGGTTGAAGCTCAGGACGGTAGCACCCATGCCCGGCGGGGAACACTGCAGATTGGTTCCCAGGAGGTTGCCACCCCGGTTTTTATGCCGGTGGGGACCCGGGCCACCGTTAAAGGACTGACTCCCGGGGAAGTACAGAAAACCGGTGGAAAAATAATTCTGGCCAATGCCTATCACCTTTACCTGAGGCCGGGTTCTTCTCTGATTCGGGCGGCAGGGGGTTTGCATAAATTCATGAACTGGCCCGGGGCTATCCTGACTGACAGTGGTGGCTTCCAGGTTTTCAGCCTGGCCCGATTGAATAAGATTGATGATAATGGCCTTACTTTTCAATCCCATATTGATGGCTCCTATCATGACTTTTCCCCGGAGAAATCCATTGAGGTTCAGATGGATCTGGGGGCAGACATTATCATGGCTTTTGATCAGTGCACGGGTTATGGCATTGATTATGATGAAGCCCGCGGGGCGCTCCTCCGGACCAGTAAATGGGCTGAAAGATGTTTAAAAGCCCACACCAGCAAAAATCAATCTCTTTTTGGTATTATTCAGGGCAACTTTTTTTCTGATCTGCGCCAGGAAAGTATGAACAGCCTCCTGGACATGGATTTCCCGGGCTATGCCCTGGGTGGATTGAGTGTGGGTGAACCCCGGGAAGAAATGTACAGGATCCTGGAGGAGTTTGGCCCCCGGATGCCCCAGGATAAACCACGCTACCTGATGGGGGTGGGAACTCCAGAAGATCTCCTGCAGGGGATGAGTCAGGGGATTGATATGTTCGACTGTGTTTTTCCCACCAGGACGGGGCGTACCGGGTCCCTTTTTACCCGGCGGGGCCGGATAAATATCAGGAATTCCCGGTTCCAGGAAGACTTCGGGCCCGTTGATGACAATTGTTCCTGCGAGGTCTGCGGGAATTATTCCCGGGCCTATATTCACCATCTTTTCCGCCAGGGTGAAATGCTGGGCATGCGCCTGGCCTCTTTTCACAACCTGTTTTTCCTGGGAGAATTGATGAAAGAAGCCCGCGGGGAAATCGGGAGGGGCCAGTTAAATGAATATAAAAAGGATTTTCTGGCTCAATATCAGCAATAGTTTAGAAGGACTTTACCATTTTTTGTGGAAGGACTTAGTTTGAATCTATTTGGATAAGTTTGAATCTATCTGGAAAGGAGCATTTTATTTATGGTAGGTTTGTTGAACAGTCTGATACTTGCAGAAACTGGACAGGGCGGGATCGGAATAGGGATGGTTCTCTTCTGGGTCCTGATTTTTGGTGTTTTTTATTTCATTTTAATCAGGCCCCAGCAGAAACAGCAAAAAGAGCATAAAAAACTGATTACCGAACTCAAAGCCGGTGATCATATTGTGACCATTGGTGGTTTTAAGGGGGTTATAACCCAGGTTAAAGAAGATGGTTTTAAAGTTCGCTTTGCCCCCGAGGTAGAACTGGAGATAATTAAGAGTGCAGTGGGAAGACGTGCCTCTGATGAGGGACAGCAGAAAAAGTAAAAGTGAGGTCGAATGCCTATGGCCAGGCGGAAAAAAAAGGATAAATCTCAATTCCGGGAATTCCTGGAATCAATTCTGATTGCAGGGGTTCTGGCGTTTTTTATCATAACCTTTGTGGTCCAGTCCTTTGTGGTGGAAGGACCTTCAATGGAACCCAGTTTCGAGCATGGTGAGCGTCTTTTTGTCAATAAATTCATCTATCGCTTCCGGGAACCGGAACGGGGTGAGGTCATTGTGTTTGAGCCCCGGGGTGCTCCTTCAGATAAATTCATAAAAAGAGTGATTGGCCTGCCGGGAGAGACTGTTAAATTAGAGGGCGGGGAGGTTTTTATTAATGGAGAACCTTTACCGGAGGATTATATTCAGGATCCCCCCCGCCGAAGTTATGGGCCCTATGAGATAGCTGAGGAGGAGGTTTTTGTCCTGGGGGATAATCGCAGCAACAGTTCTGACAGCCGCTTTTCCCACGTGGGAATGGTGGACTATGGTTCCATTTCCGGTCAGGCTTTCTGGGTTTACTGGCCCCTGAATGAAATCAGGGTCATTGCCCAACCAGGATATTAGGGGGGATAACTTTGTATTTTGCCAATGCGGGTCCGGAAAATACCGCAGCAACTGTAGATCAGGCGGTAAAAAGGGCCCGGGAACTGAAAATTGAATATATTGTGGTTGCTTCTAATTCCGGGAATACTGCGGAAAAATTCCTGGGACAGGGTCTACAGATTATATGTGTAACTCATCAGATTGGTTTTCGCAATCCCGGAGAGGATGAAATGGAACCCGAGAAACGGCGGGAACTGGAAGAAAAGGGAGTTCGGGTACTGACCACTACCCATTTACTAGGTGGTGTGGGTCGGGCGGTGCGCAGCAAATTTGGCGGTCTGTACCCCGGGGAAATGGTTGCCCATACTCTCCGGATGCTGGGGCAGGGAGTCAAGGTGGCCCTGGAAATTTCCGTTATGGCCCTTGATTCCGGCCTGATTCCCCACGGAGAGGATATTATTGCTGTAGGGGGTGCCGGGCGGGGTGCAGATACTGCAGTGGTTATTCGGCCCGAGCATTCCCAGAATATATTTGACTCCCGAATTAAAGAGATAATCTGCAAGCCATCCGGCTAAATCCCACGGGCTTCGGCCCGTTTTTTATTAATCACAGTTGGGGGGAGAAATGGTGCAGGTTCAGATTGCAATCAATAAAACCAATAAATTCGGCCAGTCCCAGGGTGGTGATACCGCAGAAATTGTTGAGCGCCCCCGGGGTGGAATTTCCCTGATCCTGATTGACGGCCAGGGAAGTGGTCCCGGAGCCAAAAGGATCAGCTCCCTGCTGGTTAACCGGGCAGTATCCATGATCGGGGAGGGAGCCCGGGATGGGGTTGCGGCCCGGGCCGTTCATGACTACCTTTATACCATGCGCCACGGCAAGGTCTCGGCAACCCTGACCATTCTCTCTGTTGATACCTCCTCCCGGACCCTGTTGATAACCAGAAATAGTAACACTCCGGTTATAGTCAGGCATGGACAGGGCGACATCGAGGTGCTGGATCAGGAGGTGCCGCCCATTGGAGTTTACCCCCTATTGCGCCCCGATATCCACCAGGTGGAGTTACAGGAAAATCTACGGGTTGCAGCTTTTACCGATGGTATTTATCAAGCCGGTGCAGGAAGAGCGAAAGTTTTGCCCTGCCTTGAATCCGGTCTGCAGAAAGGAGATATTTCTCTACAGCAGGTGGGAGAGGACCTGTTTTTGTCTGTCCTGGAGATGGACAAAAAAAGACCGCGGGATGATATGACTCTGGCTGTAATGGGTCTGGAACCGGGCCCCGCTGATCATAAGGCCCGCTCCTTTTTCCTTTCTCTGCCGCTGTAAGGGTAAGCCTGATGGAAACTGATATAATGATTGTAGGGGTTTGTGCGGCGGGTAAGACAACCCTGGTGGAGAAATTAAGGGCCGATGGATTTAAGGTGACAACTGTATCCCAGGAACATTCTATTAATCCAGATTTATGGCAGCGGGCCCGGCCCTATTTCCTGGTAGTTCTGGACTGCAGCCTGGAGACCGCCCGGGAACGGCGTAACCGGAAAATTCACCCGGCTCAATTTGCCAGTCAAAAAGAGAAGCTGCAGAAGGCTCGCGAGCAGTGCGACCTGTACCTTAAGACCGATAATTTAAGTGTAGAAGAAAGTGCTGGTAAAATAATTCGGGGTTTTCAGGAAAAAAAGAAAAGGGGAGGGGGTAAGCAGGATGTTAACTTTAAAAGATATCAGGAACGATGATCGGGTCACCAAATACATGGAAATGGCCGACGTTAATCTGGCCGCCCTGGGATATACAGAACATGGAAAGCGTCATGGCCGTTTGACTGCGGGCATTGCTGCTCATATTTTGAAAGAACTGGGTTATTCGGACCGGGAACAGGAATTGGGGGCCATAGCAGGGTATTTACACGATATAGGAAATGCAGTAAACAGGGCTCATCATGATGCCTGTTCTGCCCTTTTATCCGAGCAGATCCTTTTTTCCCGGGGTATGGATCCTGGAGAGATTGCGCTGATTATTGGTGCAGTTGGCAATCACGATGAGGCAGAAGGTTTTCCTGTATCCCCTATTTCCGCGGCCCTAATTATTGCTGATAAATCGGATGTGCACCGCAGCAGGGTTCGTGAAAAAGACCGGGCCCTTTTTGATATCCATGATCGGGTTAACTATGCTGCCGAGGCTTCCCATGTTTATGTCGATGCCAGCACCAAAAGGATTTCCCTGGAAATAAAAATTGACGTGAAGATGGTCTCGGTAATGGATTATTTTGAAATTTTCCTGGATCGGATGAATATGTGCCGGAGGGCTGCAAAAGCCCTCAGCTGTGATTTTAGCCTCTATATAAACAAAAACAGGCTTTTGTAATTCCTGTCAGGAGGGCAGGGATCGTTTGACAAGAACAGCGGTTAATTCTATAATGAATAAGAATGAAATCCGCTGCTGGAAAGGAGAACCGTGATGGGTTGGAAACAGAAACAGATTTTAAAAGCTATTCTGGTTATTTTTGTTATTGCCATTTCCGTTGCCTCTTTCTGGCATTCGGGAATTAACCTTGGTCTGGACCTGGCGGGGGGAACCCATGTAGTCCTGGAAGCCCAGGATACTGGAAGCCGGGAAGTAGATGCTCAGACAATGACAGCCTTAAACCGCATTATTGAAAGAAGGGTTAATCAGCTGGGGCTTTCTGAACCCCGGATTCAGAGAAGCGGGGACCGCAGGCTTATTGTCGAACTGCCCGCGGTGGACAATCCTGACCGGGCCATCGAGGTTATCGGCCGGACCGCTCAGCTTACCTTCAGAGACGACGACGGGGAAGTTTTGATGACAGGAGAGCACCTGGTGGATGCCCGCAGTGAATATGATCAGATGTACCGCAATCCGGTTATTAATTTTCAACTGGACGATGTTGGTGCCCGGCGCTTCCAGCAGATTACCCAGGCCATGATCGGGGAACCCATGCAGATTTACCTCGACGATGAATGGCTATATACGGGAACTGTGGAAAGCGCTATCAGTGATCGCGGTCAGATCAGGGGTTTTGGCTCCCTGGAGGAGGCTGAAGAAATAGCCATCCTGCTGCGGGAAGGTGCACTGCCGGTGCCCCTGAGTATTGAGGAAAGCCGTACCGTTGGCCCCACCCTGGGGCAGGTTTCTATTGATCAGAGTTTGCGGGCAGGTGCTCTGGGACTGCTTTTTGTCGGGATAGCCATGGTTGCCCTGTATAAGCTGCCCGGCCTTATTGCTACCCTTACCCTGGGTATTTACGGGATGCTGGTTATTGGGCTTCTGGCAGGGCTGCAGGCCGTATTAACTCTGCCGGGTATAGCCGGGCTGATCCTGTCAATTGGAATGGCCGTCGATGCCAATATAATTATTTTTGAACGCATTAAGGAAGAATTAAGATTTGGCAAAACCCTGCGAGCTTCTGTAGAATCGGGTTTCCGGCGAGCCATGACTGCCATAATTGATGCCAATATTACCACCCTGATTACTGCTCTGATCCTGGCCTATTTTACCGTGGGAACCGTGCGGGGGTTTGCAGTAACCCTGATTATTGGAATATTTGCCAGCATGTTCTGCGCCCTGATTATAACCAGGATTTTGATCGACTTTGCATATGATTTTAAGGTTCTAAAAGGCGGCCATAACTTTGTTGGGGCAAGGAGGTAGGGAACCTTGAATTTTGACTTTGTAGGCAATAGGAAAATCTGGTTTACCGTATCAATAGTTCTGATTGTGGTGGGCATTCTTTTTCTTGGTATCAGGGGCCTGAACCTGGGAATTGATTTTCAGGGTGGCTCCCTGATTGAGTTTAAATTTGATGAGCGGGTCAGCCTGGATGAATTCCGGAATGTTCTGGCCGGGGTGGATCTGGATGATGAGGGGGCAGTAGTTCAGCCCTCGGATCAGGAAGATATTTATGGTATAATGCTGCGAACCAGGGCATTAACCCCGGAGGAAAGCCAGGAATTAACAGCCGCTTTGCGTGCTGAATTTGCCGGGGTGGAGCAGCTCCGGGCAGATACAGTCTGGCCTACTATCGGAGAGGAATTGACCTGGCGGGCTCTCCTGGCCCTGGTGGTTGCCTCCCTGATTATTATCGTTTATATCAGTATTCGCTTTGAACCCAAGTATGCTTTTGCTGCCCTGCTGGCAGTATTGCACGATGTATTGATTGTGGTTGGTTTTTTTGCCCTGGTTTTCAGGGAGATAAATACTCCTTTTGTGGCCGGTCTTTTGACCATAATCGGTTATTCTATCAATGATACCATTGTAATTTTTGATCGAATTCGGGAAAATAAGAAGTTTAAGCGGCATAAGGACTATAAAGAGCTGCTCAATGCTTCAATTATTGCCAATCTCCCCCGTTCTATCAACACTTCACTGACCACTCTACTCTGTGTTACCACCATTTTCCTTTTTGGGGGAGTAACCATTAAAACCTTTATGCTGACCCTCTTGGTTGGCTTTTTTGCCGGGACCTATTCTTCAATCTTTATTGCCAGTCCCTTCTTATTAACCATCGAAGAAAAAATACCCGCCCTGAGGAGCAAAGAGGCCTGATGGCCTCTTTTGTTTTTGGAGAAGGAAACTCTCTCCCCGGACAGAATATATTATAGCAAGGGGGGAGGGGTAGTATGCAGACCCTTATTGTTTCCGGGCTGATTTTCGCCCTTTTTATTGGTGTTTTTGCCAGTCAGAATACTGAGCCAGTATCCCTGAAGTTCATAACCTGGCAGACTGAAACCCCCCTGGTTGTGGTGGTGATGATTGCCTCCATGCTGGGGGCTTTAATAATGGGACTGCCGGGGTGGGTTAAGCAGTTTAAAAAGACCTATGAAATCCGGTATCTGAAAAGTAAAATTCTTAAACTGGAAAAAGAAAAAGAGGAACTTCAGGACCTCTTTGCAGCTTCCCGGACTTCTCGGGAGACGGACTCCTATTATTTTTCGGAGGAAAGGAAGGAACACGACAATGAAGTTGCAGACTAAAATCCTTATCTCCCCGGAGGAAAACCGGGAGATGATTCAATATTTGAGCCGAACAATGTCCATTTCCCACTGGCTGGCAGGCTTTCTGGTCAACCGGGGTCTATTGACCCCACCGGAGGCGAGTTTTTTTCTATTCGGGCAGCTGGAAGATTTGCCTTCTCCTTTTGAGCTGGAGGACATGGAAAAAGCTGCAAAAAGAATCCTGAAGGCTCTTGCAGAGAAAGAAAAAATTTTAATTTATGGTGATTATGATGCGGATGGGATTACCTCAACCGCTCTTCTTACCCGTTTTTTACGGGATCAAGGAGGGGAGGTTGTTTCTTTTTTGCCCCGCCGGGAGCGGGAGGGATACGGCCTGGATGAAAAAGTGATAAAAAGGGCAGGGCAGGAGGGAGTTCAGCTCCTGATCACCGTTGATTGCGGCAGTAAAGACGCGGAAGAGGTGGAACTGGCCCAATCCCTGGGTATGGAGGTTATTATCACTGATCATCATCAGGTGGAAGAGCTGCCCCGGGCCCTGGCTGTAATTAATCCCCACCGCAGGGATAATCGTTATCCTTATCCCCAGCTGGCTGGAGTGGGGGTTGCTTTTAAGGTGGCCCAGGCTGTCCAGGAGTTAAAGGGGGAGAAGGACCTTTCATATTCGGGTTTAAGGAAACTACTGCCCCTGGTTGCAGTGGGTACTGTGGCCGATATGGTTCCCCTGCGGGAAGAAAATCGGGTCCTGGTCCGAGCCGGACTGCGGGAAATGGACAGCTATCCCGGTCCTGGCCTGCAGGCTCTTTTACAGCAGGCAGGTATGGTCGAAAAGATTAATAGTGGCAATATAGCCTTTGGATTGGCCCCGCGCTTGAATGCCGCGGGCCGATTGAAAACTGCTGGGCTGGCCCTGGAACTTCTTTTAACCGGTGATAAAAGAAGGGCCCAAAGGTTGAGTGTGGTTCTGGACAGATTGAACAGCCGGCGCCGTGGGGTGGAGGAACAGATTGTCAGTGAAGCCCGCCAGGTTTTTTTGGAACGGGAACAGGATAAAATCCTGGTTGCAGCCAGCCCCAGGTGGAACCCGGGGGTGATTGGAATTGCTGCCTCCCGGCTGGTGGAAGAGTTTTCCCGACCGGTGCTTTTAATTGGCCTGGAGGAGAAAGAGGGGAAAGGTTCCGGGCGCAGTGTTCCCGGTTTTAACCTGTATCAGGCTTTAAAGCAGGTAGAAGACTGCCTGATTCGATACGGGGGGCATCCCATGGCAGCGGGTTTTGCCATTGCTCCGGCTCAGGTGGAGCAGTTCAGCGAAAAAATAAATGAATATGCCCGGGAAAACCTGCCGCAACGCCTTCTGAAGAAGAGAATTACGATAGAGGGGCTTTTAGAACTGGAACAGACGGATTATAATCTTCTGGCGGATATTGAGAAACTGGCCCCATTTGGGGCCGGTAATCCCCGCCCCTTATTTGGAAATGAAAGCCTTTTGATCCAGGATAAAAAACAGGTTGGGCAGAGGGGCAATCACCTGAAATTACGCCTGGGCCCTACCAGGCAGGGTATTTTCCGGGAGGCGATTGCTTTTGGCATGGGCAATCTTTTTCCTGACCTGAAAAAGGGTTCCGACTATCAATTTGTTTTTGCTCCCCGGAGTAATGAATGGAACGGCAGGAAGCAAATACAACTGGAGATTAAGGATATTGCCCCGGACTATATCCGGGAGAAAAAGCACATACCCCGCCAGGATTGGGGGAGCTGCAAAATAATTCGCACCCGGCAGCTGGAGCAGGGCCGGCAGCATCTTCTGGAAATGATGACCGGGGAATTAAAAGAAAATAGGAGGCCAGGAATATATCTGGCTCCTACCCTGTACCGCCTGGCCAGGGCTTTTCAGGCCTGTCCCGGGGGAATAGAAAAAACCATTTTGACCGGGTTCCACCCCCGGCAGTTGATTTCCTCTGCTCTGCAGAGCCTGGAGAGCAGGCAACCCTTTATCCTGTTTTTGAGCCTGCCTCTTTTTTATTATTTTTATAATAATCTTTCTTCTTCTGGAATTTACCTGGGCTGGGAAAGCCCTTTTCCGGATTTTCCCCCCGCTACCTTTTATAATTTTCTGGGAGAAAAAACTCCGGACTGGAAGGGTTTTTTTGGACTGGAACTGGCGCAACCAGACTGGGATATTCCCTTTTCCGGGGTGCAGGAAATGGAAAAAGGGGGGGTTGTCCGCCGGTTCATCCTGGGCAATAAGGAGGAAATAGGCGGGGAAAACCCTGTTCCTTTTTACCTTTTTTCCCGGGAAAAACGGAGAGAACTTAAACCCGGGGCAAAGAAACTCCTGGAAGGTTGGCCGGGAAAAGAGGAAGGATATGAACGGATCCGGCTCGGGGATCTGCCCTCTTCTGGTGGAGAATTCATCTCATTTCTGGATAAGTGGGCCGGGGACACCGTGTTTTTATCCGGTTCTGCCGGACCCTTGCTCCCGCCTTCCCGGAAAATTGACCGGGAAACCCTGGCCCGGACCTATTTACACCTGGCTTCTAAGGGGGAGGCCCAACCCCTGGATGAACTGATCTCCTCCTGGTCCGGGGAAGCAGCAGTTTTAAAAGAATCCCTGCGGATAATGGAGGAGCTGCAGTTGATTTCCATCAGCTTCCAGCAGGGGGAAAAGCTTTTAAAAATCAGGGAAACCAGTGGCGGGAATGTGGACTTATTCAGGTCTTTGCGTTATAATGAATTTGTTAATGAAAGAGAAGCCTATCACCGCTGGTTTGAACTGTGGAACACTTCTTTTTCCAGTTTTATTAAAGTTTTAGGAGGCCAGCTTTATGGAGATAAAAAACCTGGTTCGGGAAATTTCTGATTTTCCAGATATGGGGAGGTCATATAAGGATATAACCCCCATATTGCAAAAACCGGAATCATTTAAAGAATGTATCAGCTTATTAACCCGCCATTATCATGACTGGGAGATCGATATAATCGCCCCCCTGGAAGGGCTGGGGTTCATACTGGGGGCTCCTCTGGCCTATAATCTGGGCACCGGGATTTCTCCTATTCGCAGGCCGGGGGAACTACCCGGTCCGGTCCGCTGGGTGGAATTTGAAAAAGAATTGGATTCTATAGTCCTGGAAATCCACGATGACTCCATTCAGGCCGGAGATCGGGTCCTGATTGTGGATAGTATTCTGGCTACCGGCAACACTTCCCTTTCTGCAGCCCGCCTGATAAAAGAACAGGGCGGGAATGTGGTTGGCTTTTCTTTTCTGGCTGAACTGAAAAAATGCCGGGGCCGGGTGAAGCTTGTTGATTACCCGGTTAATTCCATTGTAGAGCTCGAGGAATAAGGGGGCGGCCCGATGAAGGGCATTGAAGATTTAATCAAATTTTTAAAAAACCAAAACCGGGAGGAAGAAACAATTGCCCTGATCCGGGACGCTCATGATTTTGCCGCCCGGGCCCATGAGGAGCAGTACCGTCTGTCCGGGGAATCATTTATTGTTCACCCGGTAAATGTTGCGGGTATAATTGCTGAACTGGAACTGGATAGAACCTCCATAATGGCCAGTCTCCTCCATGATGTTCTGGAGGATACTGCTGCTTCACGGGAAGAAGTGGCAGAAAGTTTTGGCGAAGAAGTGACCCAGATTGTAGAAGGGGTTACCAAGTTAAGCCGGATTGATTTTAAGTCCCGGGAGGAACATCAAGCCGAGAACCTGCGCAAGATGTTTCTGGCCATGGCTGAAGATATTCGGGTGGTAATTGTCAAGCTGGCGGATAGGCTGCACAATATGCGAACCCTGGAACATGTGGGAGAAAATAAAAGGGAAAACAAAGCCCGGGAAACCCTTGATATTTATGCCCCGCTTGCTCACCGCCTGGGGATGTTCAGGATGAAATGGGAACTTGAGGATTTGAGTTTTCGCTACCTGGAACCGGAAATGTATAAAGAGCTGGAGGCTCGAATAGATGAAGGCATGCGGACCAGGGAAAAAGACATCCAGATTGCAATGGAAATTCTGCAGGACAAGCTTTCGGAAATGGGAGTTCACGTGGAAATATCTGGCCGGGCCAAGCACCTCTACAGCATTTATCAAAAAATGACCAATGATGACCGGGGCCTGGAAGAAATATATGACCTTATTGCCATGCGGATATTAACCGAAAATATTCGCAATTGTTATGAAGTCCTGGGAGTTGTGCACGAACTGTGGAAGCCCATTCCTGGCCGTTTTAAAGACTATATTGCGGTTCCCAAATCCAATATGTACCAATCCCTGCATACAACAGTTATTGGACCTCGGGGCAGTCCCCTCGAGGTTCAGATCCGAACCTGGGAAATGCATCGCACTGCTGAATATGGTATTGCTGCCCACTGGCGTTACAAGGAGAGGAAAAAAGGCAACGCGGGAGAATTTGATAGAAAGCTGGCCTGGTTACGGCAGCTCCTGGAGTGGCAGAAGGATATGCAGGATGCCCAGGAATTTATGGATTCCCTGCGGGTGGATCTTTTTGAGGACGAGGTTTTTGTTTTTACTCCCCGGGGTGACGTGGTTTCACTGCCTCGGGGTGCAACTCCAGTTGATTTTGCCTTCAGTATTCATACCGAGGTGGGGAATCAGTGTGTGGGGGCCAAGGTTAATGGCAAGCTGGTCTCCCTGGAATATGAACTGGGGAATGGAGATATAGTAGAGATTATTACCTCCAAGACCAGTAGCGGTCCCAGCCAGGACTGGTTAAAATTTGCTAAAACCTCCCGGGCCCGCAACAAGATCCGACGTCATGTGAAACAGCAGAGAAAACAGGAGATAGTAGTTGAGGGTAAAGAAGCCCTGGAAAAAGAACTAAAGAGACAGGGCCTCAAGCTGCGGGAAGCAGAAAAAGAGAAACGTCTGGAGGAGGCTGCCCAAAATCACAACCTCAAAGACGGGGAAGAGCTGCTGGCAGCAATAGGGTTTGGAACCATACCTGTCGGTCAAATAGTCAATAAATTTTTCCTGAAAGAGGAAGCAGGAGAAACAGATATCCTGGAAAAATTCAAGGAAGAAGCCCAGCCCCGGGTATCCCGGGACCGGGACAGTGGAGTTCAGGTTATGGGGGTTGATGATATTTATGTCCGTCTTTCCCGCTGCTGTAACCCGGTTCCTGGAGATCAGATTATCGGTTATATAACCCGGGGACGCGGGGTTTCCATTCACCGCAGGGATTGCTCCAATATCAAGCATCTCCTGGCTGATGAGGGCCGAACTGTGGCTGCCCGCTGGACCAGCCGGCAGGAAGAAGCCTACAGTGTTGACCTGAAAATCAGGGCTATAAACAAATCCGGGTTGTTGAATGAAATAACCTCAATTATTTCCAATTCCAAGCTTAATATTTCGGCCATTAATGCTCAGACCTCTCGTAATCACACTGCCGTAATTGATATTTCCCTGGAGGTTTCCAGCCTGCAGCAGTTGAAAGATATCCGCAAGAAACTGATTACGGTGGATGGAGTGTTGAGTGTTTCCCGGGAAAGCGCCAATTAGTTTTTAATTTTGCGGTAAGAAACCGCTATATAATATACAAAATGCTGGAAAGGGTGAACTTAATGGACAAAACTGCAGTAATTGCAATCGGGGGTAATTCCCTCATTAAAAGCAAAGAAAAACAGGAAGTCGAACATCAGATGGAGGCTGTTGAAGAAACCGCCAGGTATATTGCAGAGATGGTAGAAACAGGTTATAACGTGGTTATTACCCATGGTAACGGCCCCCAGGTTGGTTTTGGCTTATTGCGTTCAGAAATGGCTGCGGAGGTAGCACCTCCGGTCCCCCTGTTCGTGTGTGGAGCGGAAACCCAGGGTTTTATTGGTTATATGATCCAGCAGAAACTGAATAATGCTCTCCTGAAAAAAAATATTGTTCGGCCCATAGCCACGGTGGTAACCCAGGTGGAGGTTGATCCCCGGGATCAGGCTTTTAAAAATCCCACCAAACCAATCGGACCCTTCTACACCCCTGCTGAAGCCCAGGAAAAAAAGGCCCGGGGCTGGGATCTGGTTGAAGATGCCGGCCGGGGATTTCGCCGGGTAGTTCCCTCCCCTTATCCCCGCAATATTGTGGAAGGGGAAGTTATCAAAAAACTGGTGGAAAAGGATGTCCTGGTGGTCGCCGTGGGAGGAGGAGGTATCCCGGTAATAAGTGATGATCAGGGGCACTTGCAGGGGGTTGCTGCAGTAATAGATAAAGATTTTGCCAGCAGTCTTCTGGCCAGTCAGCTAAAAGCCGATCTCTTCGTTATTTCCACTGGAGTAGACCGGGTTTATCTGAATTATAATCAGGCCGGGGAGACAGGACTCAGTGAAATAACCCGGGAGGAAGCCCAGGAGTACCTGGAAAAAGGTCATTTTCCCCCGGGCAGCATGAAGCCCAAAATTGAAGCAGCAATTTCCTTCCTGGAAAATGGCGGGGGAGAGGTGCTGATAACCTCGCCCGAGGCCCTGCCCCAGGCCATGGCAGGAAAGAGCGGAACCAGGATTAAAAATGCTTAAAAGCCCTGCGGGGCTTTTTTATCGGGGAGGTTTTGGTCTTGAGAGCAGTTGTCCAGCGGGTTACAAGCAGTAGAGTAGTAGTAAATGGAAGAGAAATTGGGGCCATAGGCCGGGGGCTGGTTATCCTGTTGGGAGTGGAAAAAGGGGATCAGAAAGCGGATATTGATTTCATGGTGGAAAAGATTATTAATCTCCGCATCTTTCCCGATGCAGAGGAGCGAATGAATCTTTCCCTGCAGGATATAGGGGGCGAAATACTGGTAGTTTCCCAGTTTACCCTGCTGGGTGACTGCCGCAAAGGGCGCCGGCCCAGCTTTTTCACCGCTGCTCCTCCGGAGCAGGCCCAGGATTATTACCAAATATTTGTGCAAAAAGTCCAGGAACGGGGTATAACCGTAGCTACCGGCGAATTCCAGGCCATGATGGAAGTACAGATTAATAATGACGGCCCGGTGACCCTGCTTCTGGACAGCAAAAAAAACTTCTAGGGGGCTAATTATGCCGGAACTGATTAAATTGACCGTTGGGGCCCTGGATACCAACTGCTATATTATAGGCAGCCAGGGCCGGGCTTTAATTATAGATCCAGGGGCTGAAGGAAAAAAGATTCTGGATAGTTTGAAAAGACAGGGCTGGGAACCCCATACTGTAATCAATACCCACGGACATGCGGATCATATCGGTGCCAATTCTGATTTAAAGAAAGCCGGGGCTCGAATTTTAATTCATAACAAGGATGAGGAAATGCTGATTAAACCGGAAAGAAACCTTTCTCAATTTACCGGTGGAAATCTCCTGGAGGGACCTGGTGCTGATGAAAAACTGGAAGAAGGGCCCTGGGAATGGGAGCAACACCGGATGGAAATAATTCATACCCCGGGCCATACCCCTGGTGGGATCAGTATTTTATGGGGGCAGTGGCTGTTCAGTGGCGATACACTTTTTGCCGGGGGAGTAGGCCGCACTGATCTGCCAGGGGGCAACACTGAGCACCTGATCTCCTCCATCCGGGAAAAATTGTTTACTCTGCCTGGGGAAATCAGAGTTTTTCCGGGTCATGGCCCGGAGACAACAATTGCCTATGAAGCAGATCATAATCCTGTGGTGTGAGTTGACAGTGTAAACCCTCTTAAGTTAAAATAAGAGGAACATTAGATGCTAATATTTTAGGGGGGGCTTTAATGATTTTCCGAAAGCTTAGAGAAACGAGTAAGTTGCTTGTTATTATTGTTGTGGTTGCCTTTGCCCTGGGGGGAACCCTGTATGGTCTGACCGGGATTTTTGGTTCCGATCAGCCCCAGTATCCAGATAGTATGGCCCAGGGTCCGCTGGGAGAAATTGAACTGGATGAAAACCTGTTAACTGTTAATGGTGAACAGGTTCCCATGATGGAATTTGCCCAGATTCTTCAGCAGAATATGCAGTATTTACAGGGGCTGCCGGATCATCAGATTATGGACTTTCAGAATCAAATCGTCAATTTCATGATCCAGAACACCGTTATGCTCCAGGAAGCCCGGGCTCGAGGGATTGAAGTGGAGGTTACCGACAGCGAGGTTGATGAAATAATTGACGGCTACCTGATGGATATGGGGATGGATAAGGATCAATTTCGCCAGCAACTTGCCGCCCAGGGAGCCAGCCTGGACCAGGTACAGGAAGAAGTTCGGGAGGCAATTCGGGAGCAGAATATGCTGGATGAACTGGAGGCCGACGTTCGCTCTGAAGTTGTGATCAGCGAAGAAGAAATTAGGGAAAATTTTGAGCGGGTGCGGACTCGCAATATCTTTGTCAAATTTGAAGAACATGATCAGGAAGAGGCCCGGGCCATAATTGAAGAAGCCCAGGAGGAAATTGAAGCAGGAATGGATTTTGCCGAGGCTGCTGCCCTTTATTCGGACAGCCCTCTGGGCGAGGATAAAGGTGGGGACCTTGGATTTATTAAAAAAGGAGATCAATTTAACCCCCTCCTAATTGACAAAGCTTTTGCCACCCCTGTAGGGGAAGTAAGCGATATATTTGAAACTGATCAGGGATATCACCTGATAAAAGTTGAAGAAAAACGCAAGGCTGAAGGGCCGGAATGGGAGCAGGAGAAGGCGCAGATTGAACAGGAACTTTGGTCTCAACGCAGCGAAAGACATTACAATGAATGGGTGCAGGAGGTTGTAGCCCAGGCCGATATTGAGATTAAAATTCCCATGCTCAGTGGTTATTACTGGATGAGCAAGGGGAATTATGAAAAAGCTGTAGAGGAAATAAAAATTGCCCGCAGTGAACAGCCGGATAATCCCACGATTGCCAGTATTCTGGGCGAGGTTTATTTCCGTAAAGGCGACCTGGATGAATCGATAAAGGTTTATGAAGAAGCCATTGATGAGTTTCCCGACAATCCAGATGTGTACCTTGCTTTTGCTGAAGTATTAAGGGAAAAAGGCGATTATGATGCCGCTGCGGAAAATATAATGGTCCTGACTGATTTGCAGCCTGATGATTACTATACCATGCTGCAGGCTCTCAGGATGCTGCAGGGTATGGATCGGGAAGAAGAAGCACAGGAAGTTCAGGCTCTTGTAGATAAATTGGAAGAAGATCTGGGCTTTGGGCCCCAACAGCTGGATATAGAAGATATGGATGAAGAGGAAATGGAAGAAATGGAAGAGCAAATGGAGGAAATGCTTGAAGACCCAGAGAATTAGGAGGCGACCCGATGAATCTCAGAGCACCTCGTGGGACCAGAGATATTCTACCTCCCAGCAGCGATGCCTGGAATAATGTGGAAAAGAGAATAAAAGACATTTATTTTAAGGCTAATTTCCGGGAAATCAGGACCCCTCTCTTTGAAGAAACTGAATTGTTTGTACGGGGTGTGGGGGGCACCACCGATATTGTTGAAAAGGAAATGTATACCTTTAATGATAAAGGGGGCCGCAGCATTACGCTGCGGCCTGAAGGCACTGCCCCGGTAGTGCGTGCCTACCTGGAACACAAGTTATATGGGCAGCCCCAGCCTTTCAAATTATTCTACTTTGGTCCCATGTTCAGGTACGAACGGCCCCAGGCGGGCCGGTACCGGCAGCATTATCAGACCGGGGTGGAAGTGCTGGGTGGAGATGCCCCCCTCATTGATGCCGAGGTTATTAACCTCGGTATCGATATTTTGAAGGAATTTGGGCTGGAGAATTATCAGCTCCATCTTAACAGTATTGGATGCCGGGAATGCCGTCCGAAATTCGAGGAAGAACTGCGGAAATTTTTCCGTAAAGAAACTATTTGCCCGGACTGCACCGACCGAATTGAACGAAACCCCCTCCGAATTCTGGACTGCAAAAATTCCACCTGTGGAGAGTTGAAAAACCGTGCTCCTCGCATTATCGATTATCTCTGTGGAGATTGTTCCAGCCATTTTCAGGAGGTCCAAAACCTGCTGCAGATGATGGATATTGATTTTGTTATTGATTCCTCCCTGGTGCGGGGCCTGGATTACTATACCCGGACTGCCTTTGAAATCAAGTCCTCAGAACTGGGGGCTCAGGATACCATCCTGGGTGGGGGGCGTTATGATGGGCTGGCTGAAGAACTGGGTGGTCCCCGGGCTCCTGGAATGGGTTTTGGCCTGGGCCTGGACCGATTTATTTTGATGATGGAAAAAAGTAATAAGCAGGGGAATATCGAGAGGCCTCTGGACGTTTATCTGATTTCGATTGGCGATCAGGAGGTGCAGCAGGCAGGTTGGAAGTTGCTGTGTGATCTCAGGGCAGCTGATCTGGCTGCAGACATGGACTTTTTGTCCCGCAGCCCCAAAAATCAGATGAAAACTGCCAATCGCACCGGTTGCCGGTTTTCCATAATTATTGGGTCCAGGGAGCTGGAAACAGGTGTGGTGCAGTTAAAAGATATGGAGCAGGGAACCCAGCTTGAGGTTAAAATTACAGAAATTATCCCAGCAATTAAGGGAGAAAACCGGGGAGGTCAAGAATCTTGCAGTTAAAAAAGAGCGTTTACTGCGGCGAACTCAGGAAAAAAGATACAGGCCAGGAAGTAATTCTAAATGGCTGGGTCCAGAAAAGAAGGGATCTGGGGGGCCTGATTTTTTTAGATTTACGGGATCGCAGTGGAATAATTCAGGTAAGGATTGCCCCGGAAAAAATACCTGCTGGAGAAAAAGTGCGGGGTGAATTTGTCATTGCTGTTCGGGGCCAGGTGGAGGCCCGGCCTCCTGAAGCAATTAATTCACAGATGGATACCGGGGAGATTGAAGTAGAAGCATTAGAACTGGAAATATTAAATCCGGCTCAACCCCCTCCCCTGCCGGTAGAGGATAAAATTGAAACCAGGGAGGAAGTTCGGTTAAAGTATAGATATGTTGATCTCCGCAGACCGGAAATGGTCCGGAAAATGGTTTTAAGACATCAGGTAGCCAAGGCCATGAGGGATTATCTGGATAAAGAGGGTTTTCTGGAAATAGAAACTCCCGTTCTTACCCGCAGCACCCCCGAAGGGGCCCGGGACTACCTGGTGCCCAGCCGCAAGAGTGCAGGTCATTTTTTTGCTCTGCCCCAGTCGCCCCAGCTATTCAAACAACTCCTCATGATCAGTGGGCTGGATAGATATTTTCAAATGGCCCGCTGTTATCGCGATGAAGATCTGCGGGGGGATCGGCAGCCGGAATTTACTCAATTGGACCTGGAGATGTCCTTCGTGGATGAAGAAGATATTTTTAACCTGGTAGAGGGTATGATGCAGGCAGTTTATGAACGGGTGGGGATACCCATTGAGGTTCCCTTTCCTCGCCTGACCTACCGGGAAGCTCTGGCCAGGTTTGGTACGGATAAACCCGATCTCAGCTATAACCTGGAACTGGTTGATGTTACCGAATGTTTTCTCCAGACGGGCTTTAAGGTTTTTGCGAGGGTAATAGAAAATGGAGGCAGGATTAAAGCCCTTAATTTTCCGGGAGGAGCAGGCCTCAGCCGCAAAGAGATAGATCAGCTGGAAAAGGTGGCCCAGGATAATGGGGCCCGGGGACTGGTCTGGATGGCTTTTAAAGAAGAGGATTTTCAGTCCCCGATCAAAAAGTTTATCGGGGAAGATGAAGTTGCTGCGCTGGCCACAAAGTTGGAAGCAGGTTCTGGGGACCTGGTGCTCCTGGTTGCAGATGAAAATATCCCCGCCCTGGAAGCCCTGGGCAGTGTCCGAGTTTATTTAGGCCAGGAATATAATCTGCGCGGTCCCGGGAATTTCTTCCTCTGGGTAACCGAGTTTCCCTTTATGGAATATGTTCCTGAAGAAGAAAAATATGTTCCGGCTCACCATCCCTTCACCCAGCCCCTGGTGGAGGATCTGGAGCTTATGGAAAAGGATCCCGCCGGGGTCAGGGCCCGGGCCTATGACCTGGTTTTAAATGGGGTGGAACTGGCTTCAGGCAGTATTCGGATCCATTCCCGGGAATTACAGGAAAAGGTTTTTTCCATGCTGGGAATTTCCCCTCCAGAAGCCCGGGAAAAATTTGGATTTCTCCTGGATGCTTTTCAGTTTGGCACTCCTCCCCACGGGGGAATTGCCTTTGGATTTGATCGAGCAGTCATGATGCTTACCGGGGATAATACCATTCGCGAGGTAATCGCCTTTCCCAAAACCCTGCGGGGGGTATGTCCCCTGACTGGAGCTCCAGGAGTGGTGGATCCCGAGCAGCTGGAAGAATTGTTCCTCCGGATTAAAGAAGATGCAGTACCGGGGGAGGAAAATGGTGGCGGGGCAGGTTAAATACCTGTATCCCGGATCATTAATCATTTTATTATTCGGAGCACCCTGACCCGGCTCTGATTGTTAAGATAAACATTATTTAATTCAGCATTGGGAAAAAATGCAGTCTGCTCCTATTCGAATTAACTAATTATCAGGAGATAAATTTCTGAATCAAATGGCCCGGTGCAGGGCTGCAATCTTGCAAAGTCAGGGCTTTTATGTTAATATGAGATTGAACAAAGATAAAGGTCTGCCGTGTGCGTGATGGATAAATATTTTTGGCCAACACCAACACATAGGGAGCCTGAGCTTCACCCGTGGCGTATAAGCCTCCTGCAAGGACATACAAACCGGGTGAGAGGGCACCCACGTGGAAGATAGGGATCAAAAATATGTTCCACACGGCACGGCGGATTTTTATGTACAGATAGATTATTAAATAAGGAAGCGGAGGAGAGATAATGGATTTATTTTCCGCTGCAGAAAAGGAGCAGAGCAAACCCCTGGCTGACCGGATGCGGCCCCGTAATCTGGATGAATTTGTGGGGCAGGAGAAAATTGTGGGCCCCGGTCGTCTCTTAAGGCGGTCCATTGAGGCTGATCGCTTAACCTCGATGATTTTTTATGGTCCCCCTGGCTCAGGCAAGACCACCCTGGCCTATATAATTGCCCGGGTCAGTCAATCCGATTTTCAGCAGATTAACGCTGTAACTTCTGGCGTAAAAGAGATCCGGGAGATAATTAAGGGGGCTGCTGAAAAAAAGAAATTTAATCAACAAAAAACCATTCTTTTTATAGATGAAATCCACCGTTTTAATAAAGGTCAGCAGGATGCCCTTCTTCCAGCTGTAGAGAAGGGTACGGTTATTTTAATCGGGGCTACCACCGAAAACCCCTATTTTGAGGTCAATCCTCCCCTGATTTCCCGTTCTAGAGTTTTTGCCCTGGAATCTCTGACTGAAGATCACGTAAAAAGAATAATAAAAATGGCGCTGGAAGATAAAGAGCGGGGGCTGGGTCATTATAATGTAAACATTACCCCGGAGGCCCTGGATCACCTGGCTTTAATGGCCCAGGGTGACGCTCGTTCTGCTCTGAATGCAATAGAGCTGGCTTTTTTAACTACCCCGACTGAAGATGAAAATATAACCATAGACCTGGAGGTGGCCCAGGAATCAATTCAACGGCGGGCCCTGTCCTATGATAAGGCCGGGGACAATCATTATGATACCATCTCCGCTTTTATTAAAAGCATTCGAGGATCAGACCCCGATGCTGCCCTGTACTGGCTGGCCAAAATGCTTTATGCCGGTGAGGATCCCCGCTTTATCTGTAGGAGGTTGATAATCCATGCTGCCGAGGATATCGGGCTGGCTGATTCCCAGGCCCTGCAGGTTGCTGTTGCTGCAGCCCAGGCAGTAGAGAGGGTAGGACTGCCCGAGGGTAGAATTCCCCTGGCCCAGGCCGTTCTATACCTGGCTACCGCCCCCAAGAGCAATGCAGTTTATAAGGCCATCAATAAGGCTGGAGAAGAACTGGCTGAAGGCAAAAGTGTTTCAGTTCCAGCCCATCTTCGTGATTCTTCTTATAAAGGAGCGCATAAACTTGGCCATGGCCGCGGCTATAAGTATCCCCATGATTATCCTGAAGGCCAGGTGGAGCAGGATTATCTGCCTCCGGAACTCCAGGGCCTTCAATTGTATTTCCCCACTGCTCAGGGACAGGAAAAGGAAATCAAAAAAAGATTGCAAAAGCAGCGGAGGGAAGGGGAAGAAGATCGATGAAAACTGTAGCCTGTCCCGCCAGGAGAATAAGGGTTCAACAGAAAATTAAGGGCAGCAAGTTTATTGCTTCCCTGGCTCCTGCTTCTAGCGAGGAAGAAGCCGAAGCTTTTCTGCAGGAGATCAAAAAAGAATTTTGGGATGCCAGCCATAATGTATACGCCTTCGTGGTTGGTAAGGGCGGAGAGCGGGCGGAAAAATCCAGCGATGATGGTGAACCCTCCGGTTCATCTGGACCTCCCGTGCTGCAGGCCATTAAGGGCTCAGGGCTTACTGATGTAATAGTAATTGTTACTCGCTACTTTGGGGGGACCAAACTGGGGATTGGCGGTCTGATCCGAGCCTACGGGGATACGGCCGCAATGGTATTAAAAGAAGTGCCCCGGCGGGAGTATCAATTACTGGCCCGGGTTCAGGTGCATGTGCCCTATGATTTTATTGGTAATATAACGGGGTTTTTGGAGAAAGAAGATATTAACATAGAAAAAATTGATTATGATAATATGGGAGGGTCAATATTTTTCTGGATTGACCCCGGGGGCCTGGATTTCCTGCAAAAAAAGTTCCAGGAACTGGGACGGGGGCAGTGCCGGGTGGATATCCTGAAAAAAGTTTATAAGCCCGGTTGACAGGATTTTTTTTTCGTGATAACATAAAGCCGATAAAACCTATCAAAAAAGTCGGAATTAAAGGAGGGGGCCCGGTGAAACTCTCAACCAGAAGCAGGTACGGCCTGCTGGCAATAATTGATCTGGCAATTAACCAGGAAAAAGGCCCGGTTCCTTTAAGGGAAATTGCTACCCGCCAGAATTTATCGGAAAACTACCTGGAGCACCTGGTAGGGGCCCTGCGGCGGGCAGAACTCATTCAGAGTGTGCGGGGTCCCGCCGGAGGATATTATCTGGCCCGGCCCCCGGAAGAAATTTCCCTGGGAGCAATTATCAGGGTTCTGGAAGGCCCTATTGCTCCGGTTGAATGCAGCCATCTGGACGAAGAGGGTTGTCTTTCTCCCGAGGATTGCTTTATCCGGGGCTTCTGGGAAGATCTACGGGTTGAAGTTAACCAGGTTTTTGATGCTCGAACCCTGAATGACCTGGTGCAAAAAGCCCGCTATTTTAAATCGATTTCAGGGTGTCTGTCCAGTAGCAAAGGGGAGGAGGAATAACATGAAGAAGGTATACATGGATAATGGTGCCACAACCCGGACTCATCCGGAAGTACTGCAGGCCATGGAACCATTTTTCCTGGAAAACTATGGTAACCCATCCAGTGTCCATGGCTTTGGCCAGGAAGCATTAAAGGGAACTGAAAAGGCCCGGGACGAAGTTAAAAAACTGATCAATGCTGCTGATCCCCAGGAAATTATTTTTACCGGTGGGGGAACAGAGGCAGATAATCTGGCCATAACTGGCTATGCCATGGCCAATCGGGAAAGGGGCCGGCACCTGATAACCTCAGTGGTTGAACATCATGCCGTTCTCCATACCTGTGAATACCTGGAAAAAGAAATGGGTTTCTCGGTAACTTACCTGCCGGTAGATAAATATGGTATGGTCAGTGCTGCCGATTTCAGGGAAGCTATCCGGGAGGATACCATCCTGGCCACGATTATGAGTGGAAATAATGAAATTGGAACCCTGCAGCCGATTAAGGAACTGGCTCGGGTTGCCCGGGAGCAGGGAGTAACCTTTCACACCGATGCGGTGCAGTCAGTGGGGAGTATGCCAGTAGATGTTCAGGACTGGGGAGTTGATATGCTTTCCCTGTCGGGCCACAAATTCCATGGACCCAAGGGTGTAGGTGCTCTATATGTGCGCCGGGGCATAAAACTCCATCCCCATATTCATGGAGGGGCCCAGGAAAAGAAAAGAAGGGGTGGTACCCACAATACCCCGGGAATTATCGGTCTGGGAAAGGCCTGTGAACTGGCCCGCAAAAATCTCCCGGAGAAAGAAAAAGAGGTTTCAGCATTGCGGGATAAATTGATAAAGGGTATTCAGGATAATATAGATGAAGTGGTTTTTAATGGACATCCGGAGCAGCGGCTCCCCGGAAATGTAAACTTTTGTTTCCGGTATATAGAAGGGGAATCACTCCTTTTGAGCCTGGATCTGGAGGGAATTGCAGGCTCTTCAGGTTCGGCCTGTACTTCGGGATCCCTGGATCCCTCCCATGTTCTGCTGGCTACAGGTTTAAGTCATGAAGTTGCTCACGGTTCTTTGCGCCTGACCCTGAGTATTTTTAATGAGGAAGAGGAAATTGATTATGTTATCGAGAAACTTCCGGGAATAGTAGAGAAGTTAAGGCAGATGTCACCCCTGTACCAGAAATCCTGAACTCAGGGGAAATAGAAAGGAGAGAATGAAATGTATTCCGAAAGAGTAATGGATCATTTTACCAATCCCCGCAATATGGGTGATATGGAAGACCCGGATGGCAGGTCCCAGGTGGGCAATCCTACCTGTGGAGATATAATGGAGATAGCCATAAAGGTTGAGGACAATCGGATTTCCGATATTCGGTTTAAAACTTTTGGATGCGGGGCTGCGGTGGCAACTTCCAGTATGGTAACGGAGATGGCCAAGAATAAGACTCTGGAAGAAGCAGAAAAGCTTACCAATCAGGCGGTAGCTGAAGCCCTGGATGGTTTGCCCCCGGTAAAAATGCATTGTTCTAATCTGGCAGCAGAGGCTCTACAGAAGGCCATTGATGATTACCGGGCAAAACAGAACAGGGAAGGCTGATTTCATTGGCTGATTATGTTGTAGCTATGAGCGGTGGAGTGGATAGCTCTGTCGCTGCGGCCCTATTACAAAAACAGGGCCATAATATTATGGGAATTACCCTGCAGATCTGGCCCGAGGAAAATGACAACCCCCAGCAACAGGGGTGTTGTTCAGTGGCGGCGGTAGACGATGCCCGCCGGGTAGCCCAGAAGCTGGGGATTAAATTCTATGTCCTCAATTTTCGGGAAAAATTCCAGGAAAAAGTAATTGATTACTTTATAAATGAATATATTGCCGGCAGAACCCCCAACCCGTGTATTATGTGCAATCGGAAGATAAAATTTGGCCATCTTCTGGATCAGGCCCGGGGGATGGGGGCTGATTTTCTGGCAACGGGCCATTATGCCCGAATTGATCGTGATGAAAGCGGCAGGATCAGGTTATTAAAGGGAGTGGATCAGGAAAAAGATCAATCCTATGCCCTCTATAATCTGCATCCTGAGCAGTTAAAATTGATTGATTTCCCCCTGGGGGGCCTGGAAAAGGGAAAAACCCGGGAGCTGGCCCGGGAATTCGATCTGCCGGTGGCTGCCAAGGGGGAAAGTCAGGAGATCTGTTTTGTCCCTGATGATGATCATGGCAATTTTATCGCTAATCGACAACCTGAAGGGGTGCGGCCAGGTAAAATAGTTGATGAAAATGGGAAGGAAGTGGGCGGTCACAAAGGCCTCCCCTATTATACTGTGGGTCAGCGCCGGGGTCTGGGCCTGGCAATGGGATATCCTGTTTATGTTAAGGAAATAAGGGCCGAAGAAAATGAGATAGTGGTTGGTCCCCGGGAAAGTATATATAGCCGGGGTTTAATTGCTCGGGATTTAAACTGGACTACAGGTCAAAAACCCGGAGAATCACTTTCAGTTGAGATAAAAATTCGCTACAATGCTCCCCCGGTAGCAGGGACTATTATTCCCCACCAGGACCGGGTTGAGGCAATTTTCTCCAAACCGGTGCCTGCGGTAACCCCAGGGCAGAGTGCGGTTTTTTATCAGGGGGAAGAGGTTTTAGGAGGCGGGATTATTCAAAGTTCCCTGGCGGTAGAAGAATGACCTTAAGTTTTTAAAGAACATTCTGTAGGGCTGGCAGGTACTGGCCCAGCAGGAAAAAAAGGGTAGCCCGATCCAGGGTTCCTTCTTTTACGGCCTCTGGAGGCAGGCTGGTGGGGATTAACCCCAGCTCCCGGGCTTTTTCCAGGGGTTTTTCTGTTCTGATATTAAGTGGCGCCAGAAACATCTGGGCTGCGTCCCTGAGGGTAACCGGGGTGCTGGCCCGGGTATAGAAATAGGAAAAATCCTTATCGGGATAATAGCGGCGCAGTCCATTATTAAAAATGTTCTGCAGGGCTGCCGGGGAAGGCTTTTCCTCCAGACGATAATTATTATCATAGCCTGCAGCAATTAGCCCCAGGCTGCGGATCAGGCTGATTTCTGTATAAGCCCAGTGGTCCTGAAGGGTGTAGGGAACAATAAAGTAAGGAAGATAAGCTCCCTGCTCTAAAAGTTCCCTCTGCAGCATAACAACAAATTGGCTTTCCCGGGCCAGTTCCTGCCAGGGGACATCGCCAAAATCCTGGCGCAGGGCACTGGCAACTCCTGCAGCTTCACCCACGTTCATTCCCACGGGAACTACCCTGGCACTGCCATGGGGCAGAGAATCATAGCTGGCGGAACGGGAAGCTACCAGAATGCCGTCCAATCTCTCGGGAACCAGGCATCGAAAGGGGATGCTGTAAATCTCGGGATCCCCCAGAACAAAACCCCGGGCCTGGAGGGACATATCCTGAATATCCACGGGATATGAGCCCAGGGCAATTTTATCCCAGAAATCCCGGTGTTCCAGGAGGTCGTCAATGGTCAGGCGGTAAATTCCCTGGAGATGTCTTGTTTCGCGAATATATAACTCATCAGCAACAAAGCTGAGAGATGCCCGGTCAAAACCCGGGATGTTTTTCTGTAAAAAAGGGATTAGAGTGTCCAGTTCTTTACGGCCCCTTTCTATGGCCTGAACTCGCTCTTCGGGACACAGGTGATCAAAGTTAAAAATATACATGGCATTAATAAGGACGCTATCATCGTTCTGACGGCCAATATTGAGGCCCCGAAAGCTGATAGCCGGATCTCGCGGTTCATATTCCTGCATTTCTGGCCAGAACCCCCAGATTGACCGGTTATCGTAGCCGGTATTGGGACGGCGAGTATTGCGGATGGCCCGGGTTGCCTCTTCCCAGTCCATTCCTTCAACTCCAAATATCAGGGTGGCCCCCATGCCATGGGAGGGCCCACCAAAATCTTCCATGCCCAGGGAAAAATCTGCCCCGGCAGCATAAGCTATTTCTGCATCGGGGGTGGCATCGATAATTGACGGTGCGGTGACTTCATATTGCTCTTCTTCATGAGTATAGCTGATCCCCAGAACTCGGTAATCGGAAATTATCCGGTTGGCACTGGGCTCCAGGAGCGGTTTGATTTCCCGGGAATCCAGTATCAGGCTTACTTCTGCATTTTGGAGAAGTTCCAGGAAAACATCTTCGGCAGTGGTTACATCAAAAGAAGAACCTTCAATTTTTTCAAAGAACTCCTGGAAAATGCCCCTGGTCAAAAGCTCATTATCAGGGCCATAATTCATGTCCAGGGTATTCAGGCCGCCCCGGGTGAAAAGTCCTCCCACCCTATCCTTAGAACAGATCAGAACTGTTTCCAGGCCCTGGCGGGCTCCGGCCACTGCGGCTGCAATCCCCTCTGGATCACTTCCTACCACGATCAGGTCTACTTCATAATGTTGAGTATTTGCTGCAGCAGAGAATGAGAGAAAAAATAAGAAAATAAGAATAAAAGCGGTTATTCTGTTAATTGCTATCACCTCCAGATAAAATTGATTCTATATCAATGGTATTTATCCTGCTGAAAACTTATTATAACTTTAATTAGTTCTTCCGAAAAACCCCCAAAATAGATGTTGACACCGCCAGTCACGCGTGGTAATATAATTAATGCACCAGATGAAGGTGGTCTTTGAAAACTGAACAGCGCCAGACGAGAGTGGATGCTAAAAGCATCACCATAGAGAAGAGTTTCAAGGATTAAACGGAGAGTTTGATCCTGGCTCAGGACGAACGCTGGCGGCGTGCTTCACACATGCAAGTCGAACGGTCCTAACCGGAAG
>SL_5KL_010_SEDDRAFT_10000203_pt1 | contig 37221 bp, 32 predicted proteins | sample SodLakKL_010_SED_FD_9118 | JGI IMG/M metagenome (IMG submission 9118)
TGGGGAGCGTATTTACATCTTTTTCATAAGATAGTAAAGTCCGGTAGGACTTCGATTGGCTTCTTCCCACTTTTTCAGTTACTTCGACAGCAGGTAGTGGCTGACAAACCACTCATTGCCTTGCCGGAAACCAAAAAACTCTGCGCAGGAAAGGAAGAAAAGCCGCCAGTAATTCCACCATTTCTCCGCCTCATCTTTACCGTAGGTTTCAACAAAAAGGGGATAGATATTTTTCCGCTGCCGGTCCATCTTCTGCAGCCAGGATTCCAGGGTATAGCGGTAGTGGGTGCCAGGTATAGCCCATTGTTTTTCCAGGGCAAAATGATCGAGGAAGTAGTGCAGTAAGTCCTTGCTGGGCATGGTGCCACCGGTGAAAAAGTGCCGGGCCATCCAATCCCTGCCCGTGCGGTTTTCATAAAGAAAGGGATAGGTATGATGGCTGAAAATGTGGATAAAAAGCTTTCCTCCCGGCTTGATGAAACCAGCGACCTTGTTTAATAAAGCCTGGTAGTTACGCATATGCTCAAACATTTCCACGGTGACCACGCGATCAAATTTTTGCGGCAATTCAAGCTCATTTATATCAGCCTTCATGGTCGAGAGGTTGCTGTAGCCGAACCTTTCTGCTTCACTGTTAATGTATTCAATTTGCGGGGTAGCATTTGATACAGCAGTGATTTCCGCCCCGGGGTATTCGCGGGCCATGTAAAGCGCTGCAGAACCCCAGCCGCAGCCGAGATCTAAAACCTGCTGGCCCCCTGCCACTTCTGCCCGCCGGCAGGTCAGGGCCAGCATGTCCTCTTCCGAGCGGTCCAGGTACTCGCTCGCCTGGCTAATATCGGGCGGATCCGGCCAGTAGCCGCAGCTGTATTTTAGCATTTTACCGAGCACAGCTTGGAAAAACTGCGGCGGCAGCTCGTAGTGCTGATCATTAGCGTAATCAGTGTGCACAGCAATCTTTTCTTGCCTGAGGTTTTCTACAAAGGTACTGATAAAAGCCTGACGATCTTCAATATTATTTATTTGCTGCAATTTCGTTTTGCGCTTGAGGATCAGCCTGACTGCTGTCCTCAGAAGTGAATCCGGCAGGCGGCGGGCTANCAACTGGTCTAAGTTCATGATCACTCCTCCTGGATAAAAAGTGCAACAAGTGCTTTATAGCGTCTACTATAACATAAAAATGATCACAAAATGAGTACGGCCTTAATTAATGTTGTTTGCCGGAAAAGACTTTCTATTGCTATTGCGCTAATTCTGATTACAAGCAAAAACTAGAGGACCATAAGAGATACCAGCCTGAGTAAATAGCATCGGTTGATGTTAATCTATGATGTCCTCCAAGTAGAAGAAAATTGACATTATGCAACTAATGTGATATAAAAAAATTGTTCAAAGAGTCAAATATCGGGGCATTATAATCTATTTCTTTTTAACAATTGCTTTTAACATTTCTCCTGAGGTTTTTGAAGCTAAAAAAATGCCTGTGTCCTTCTAGCAATAGGAGAATAGAGGCTTTTTGTTCAAAAGCTCAATTATTTTTCTCTACATACTCAGGGCTGATCCAACCTTTAAACAGGTTTATTTGATATTTAGGAAAACAGGGTTTCAAACAACCATGATAAGGAGTAATTGAGAACAAGCACTATGACTATCAATGTAGATCTGAATTGTGATATGGGAGAAAGCTTCGGCAGGTACATTCTGGGGCAGGATGATGAAGTTTTGCAGTATGTGACCTCGGCTAATATAGCCTGCGGTTACCATGCCGGCGATCCGCCGGTAATTGATAAAACCGTGTCCATGGCCGGTCAGCATAAAGTAGGTATCGGCGCTCACCCATCCTATCCCGACCTCCAGGGTTTTGGAAGACGTTACATGGAAGTGGATGAAGAAGATCTAAAAAGTTTTCTGGTTTACCAGATTGGCGCTTTACAAACCATGGCCCGAATACATGGCTATCCCCTGCAGCATGTCAAGCTGCACGGCGCCCTGTATTTGCAGGCAGCCGTTAATGGCAGTCTTGCTCACCTGGCTGCCGAGGTAATTGCCTCAATCGGCAAAGATATCATATTTCTGGCCCAGGCCGGAACAGAAATGATCCGGGCAGGTGAAGAAGCGGGACTAAAGACAGCCCAGGAGTTTTTTTCTGACCGCAATTATGACGATGAAGGCAAACTGTTGTCCCGTAAACATGCACAAGCCATGGTCGAAAAAAGGGAAGAGGCCGTGGAAAGAGCGATCAGGGTCCTGACCGATAATATTGTAATAACACCCTGGGGCAACAAGGTTAACCTGGGCAAAGTCGATACCATCTGTATTCACGGTGATACACCGACAACGGTTTCTTTTGCCTATGACCTGAGAAACAAGCTGGAGAAAGAAGGTATAAACGTAAAACCCCTCGCTCAGTTTTTATAACAGGTTCACAGGCTTTAATATCCTACCTTTCGGGACAGCTAATTGACCTGTTGTAAAACTGAAGCTCTACCGATGCCGCGAAACAGGCAACCGGTAAATGGAGGTGATAACAGGCAGGAATATAAGCACTATAGCCTTATCAGGTTGTTGATCGTAGAAGACAAAGGTAGTTTACAAGCATGAAAAATACTGGAACGGAGGTTCGAAATATGAGTTCACATCAACGTCGCAGTCATTTGATCCCCCGTAGTCCCGGAACTGTTATCCTGATTATCTGGTTTGTGATCTGTTTTGCGGCTATCCAGTGGCCCGGCTGGCTTATTGCTAACAGGGTTGAGCCTTATGTCTTAGGATTACCTTTCATGTTTTTCTGGGCCATTCTCTGGTGGTTACTGTTAATAGCTACTATCATTTATGTCGCAGCCAAAGGGATAGGTGAGTAATATGACTACATTAACAATTGTTACTCTGTCGGTTATTGGTGTTTACCTGATAATCACCCTGGTTCTGGGGGTAATTGGCTGGAGAAGGCTTCAAGTAAACGTGGAAGATTTTTATGTGGTTAGTCGTTCACTGGGTATATTTGTTCTATTTCTTAGTATTTCGGCGACTTACCACAGTGCCTTTGCCGTTCTCACCTCTACGGCAGTGGCGGTTACCCAGGGTGTGGCCTGGTTCGTGGGAGCCATGAGCTGGACCGTCCTGGCAGGAATTTGCTTCTGGATTTTCGGTATGCGTTACTGGCACCTGGGTCGCAAGTTCGGTTACATTACCATGGCCGATCTTATTGCCGATTTTTACCAGAGCAACGTGCTGCGTGGCATTGTCGGGGTGGTTATGGCTGTATTTACCATCCCCTACATCACTGTCCAGGCGGTGGCTTTTGGTCTTTTCCTGGAGATTGGAAGCGATGGTTTTATCTCGTATAACGTAGGTGCGTTTATACTTACCGCCGTGGCTGTGCTCTACTGCATTGCCGCGGGGCAGCGTGCTGTATCCTGGACAGACGTGCTGCAGGGTGTATGGATGTTCGTTGCTGTATGGGTGGTCAGTTTGGTAGTGGTCTTTTCGGCCATGGGCGGTATTGGCAACCTGTTTGCCGAGGTCAACCGGATCGCCCCCGAGCTTTTACGGGTACCCGGTGAAGGTTGGAGCCATCCACTGGCCCTGTTCTCCAGTCTGTTCCTCTTCAGTCTGGGCCTGATGGTAACCCAGCAGCATATCCAGATGAAATTCTACAGCGCCATGGATGTGCCTACTATCAAATGGTCCGGGGTGGGAACAGCCATCTATCTTAGCGCCATCTATATCCCCCCGGTCCTGACCGGTTTAACTGTTTATGTACTTATTCAGCGGGGAGATATGCCTCCTATAAATGAAATAGTAGAGGCTTACGGCACTGCAGATGCGGTCCTGGCGCTGGTAACATCCCAGTATGCACCGGCATTGCTGGTTGGTATTCTCTTTGCCGGGGCTATTGCGGCAGCCACCTCTTCAAAGGACAACTTCCTGTTGGCCACCTCTGTGGTGCTCTGCCGCGATATCTACCAGAAGCTGTTTAAACCCAATGCAGGTGACCGCGAGATCATTTTCCTGAGTCGGGTAGTGATCGTGATCTTCGGTTTCCTTGGCTGGTACCTGGCGGTACTTCGACCCGGGCTTATCTTTGATATTGTGGCCGTGGCGGTAGCAGGAACAATGCAGTTTATTCCTGCCGTGGTTGCCGTTACCTTCCCCACCCGGAAGATCTGGCTTACCGCTGCCGGCGCCGCTTCGGGTATAGTAGTCGGTATAGTCTTGTTAGTGCTGCTTTTCTTCCGGGCTAATATCGGGTGGGAAATAAACCTGCATAACCTGCATCCCGGAATGTGGGCCCTTTTTGCCAATATCATTGTCGGTGTGATAGTAAGCTTATTCACTGCCAAACCGCCCCAGGAGGCGGTGGACCGGATTCACGGGCACCTGGAAGAAGCAATCTATAAAAAGAATAAACTATAGTTAACTGACAGCAAAGGTCTTAACTTAACAATGGATAAAGCACCGGTTTCGAAAAACAGGGGGACATTTCTTGTTGGCCGTTAAAGGCTGTTCAAATAACAAGGAATAGTCCCCTTTCTATAATTTGACTTAAGACATAAGGCATAGGTCGATATTGTGGGGGAGATGCTGATAATGTACCCATCACCAAGGTTTTTGCCGGCCGGGGACAAAGCCCTGGTAGCCGAATTTGGAAACAAGATTGATCCTAAAACCAACGAAAAAGTTCGCCAGATATTTATTGCTCTTCAGCAGCTGGAGGTTAAAGGAATCACAGAAATGATCCCCACTTATCGTTCCCTGCTTATATGTTACGATCCCTTAGAAACGGGAGTCAAAGAGCTTAAAAAAACAGTCCTGGAGATAAACCGCAGTGCCAGTCAGGTGGAGATTCCTGAGCCCCTGGTTTATTATGTGCCTGTTAAATACGGGGGCAATCACGGATCCGACCTTGACTATGTGGCCGCACATAACAACCTGTCTGAAGAAGAGGTTATAAACCTGCACACTGAGCCGCTGTACCGCATCTACATGCTGGGATTCACCCCCGGTTTTTGTTACCTGGGAGGCATGCATGACGCCATAGCAACCCCCCGTCTTAAAAACCCCAGGGTTCGCATTCCGGCAGGGTCGGTTGGAATAGCGGACAAACAGACCGGTATATATCCCATCGACAGTCCGGGTGGATGGCAGCTTATTGGGTCTACCCCCCTGTGCATTTTCGATGCATCTGCTTCCTCCCCCTTCTTGTTTGGCAGTGGCAACTATATCCGTTTTGTTAGAATTAATACCGACGAGTATCAGCATATAAAAGAGCAGGTTGAGCAGGGAAAATACTCTGTCCGCACGGAAGAAAAGTCCTGTTCGGAAAATCATTAGTCAAAACTTAGAAAAAGTTTGCAGCCAGTTCTATCGTGACCAATAAATCAACTATATCGCACTCCGCTTATTAAATATTTCCGCTGCCAGAAGTTTATCAGCTTTTGAAAGCAGCTGCTTTAAAGAAAGATTATGCCCGGGAGGTTTAGAGGTGCAGGAAACGGAAAATGCACAAAAAGGAATTTTAGTCCGGCAGGGAGGAATGCTGACAGTTTTACAGGATCTGGGTCGGTATCAGTACCGCCAGTACGGCATGCCCACCGCCGGGGCTATGGATCAGTTTTCGTACCGGGTGGGTAATCTGCTGGTAGAAAACCCGGAAAATTACGCTTCCCTGGAAATAACCCTAATTGGTCCGGATCTTCTCTTCCAAAAGGAATCGATGGTAGCCATTACCGGTGCCCCGATGAAACCGCAGCTGAATGGCAGGGAAATTCCAATGTGGCAAAGCATTCCTGTTTGCAAAGGAGATGTGATCTCTTTTGCTGAATTAGAAACGGGATGCCGGAGTTATATGGCTGTAGCGGGAGGCTTTGATTTGCCCCCGGTGATGGGCAGTCTATCAACCTACCTGCGGGCAGGAATAGGTGGATACCAGGGCCGCCAGTTAAAGCAGGGTGACCTTCTGCCCCTGACCCGGGAAACAGGAGGAGAACAGGGTTCAATCAGATACCGGTACCCTGAACATTTAATCCCACCTTATCCTGCTGCCCAGGTACTACGGGTAGTGCTCGGACCACAGCAGAACTTTTTTACAGCTGCAAGCATCAGGACCTTTCTTAATAGTGAATTCGAAATTGATTCTACTTCAGACCGTATGGGCTGCCGCCTTAACGGACCTACCCTTAAACATCGCCATAAGGCAGAAATACTCTCTGACGGGTTAATTCCCGGTTCGGTCCAGGTTCCCGGACACGGTAATCCGATCGTGATGCTTAGCGATTGTCCCACCAGTGGCGGCTATCCAAAAATAGCTACCGTAATATCAGCAGACCTACCAAAGATTGGTCAGCTTAAGCCCGGGGACAGGTTAGCCTTTCAGCGGGTGTCGCTAAAAGCAGCTCACTCTGCGTACAAGGTTTTTCAAGATAGCATCTCCAAAGATTTGCTCGAAAAGATTCCTGATGAACACAGCCTTCCTGCTGAAAGCCGGGTTTACCAGGTAATAATTGAAGGTAAAACCTTTAGGGTCCAAATAAAAAAGGAAAACACTTAGATCTTTTGAATAACAGAAAATGCAGCCAGCTATGATTCCAGAACAAGCAAATTTTTTGCAAACGGTAATGTATAGCCGGAGCAATCATCATGGTAACGTGCACCTGTCCTGGTTGAAACTACCTATCATTTCCCCATCCCTTGATTCGCAATAGGGGCATATGGTATTATAATAGTAAATAAAATAGTAAATTTCGAAGATTATTCCTGTTCTGCAAAGATATACACTGCTAAATATATGCATACTGAATCTTAAGGTAAAGGCCAGACAGGTTGGGCTGGGCTGCTATTAACCGGTAAAGTTTAAAATACTTTTGTACTTTTAGACAGATAACATAACCTCTTAACTATAAAGCAAGCTTGACATATTGAACCCGGCAAAACAGTAGAGAGGTGATTATAAGGTGAATTTTTCATTTGAAAACATCAAAAAGTGTATCGATGGGCTCAGGAAAGACCTTGGAGAAGGTTTTATCTTTACTGATATTTGGAACACCAGAAACGATAAATCAATTGTTTTTCACCATGATCATGTATACGGAGCAAAACCGAAGCACTTAAAACTCTTTGGAGAAACCACNCGGATACTCAGTAAAACACTACAAATATCTGATTACCCCGGACTGGGCAATTATTATTTTATTAATCTTGATAATAACCAAATTGCGGTAATTATTAACTATCGCTCCAACCAATCCGGAGATTTTTTTTCCTCGTCAAGCCAAACTTCCTCACAGCAGCAGGGGCCGGTGGAACATCAGCAGTTTATCCAGGTGGATCTTTCTAAAACCACAATGGGCGTGTTGATGAACGTTGCCCTTCCAAATATGATTGAAAACCTGCAATAAATATTAAAATAGCAAAGGATATAATAAAACACAAAGCCGCAGTAATTATCACGCACAATTAATTTATAACTGACCTTAATTATAGGTTCTTTTCTTCTAGATCTTCCATGGTAGTCCATGTTTCATAAACAGGCTTGTTTTTTGCGTCCAGTTCCCGTACCAGGACTTTATTGGCTTCCTTTTTCTTGACCATGCGGTTATCATCGTCTACATAACAAATAACTGTCTTCACTCCCCCGCTGGGTGTTTCTCCATATACCACGTCACAGTGTTTATACTGGTCCTCGGTTTTGTCCATCTTATTTTTATAGTACTTCCTGCAGTATTCACTGTCCGGGTTTCGGGAGCAAACTCTTTCAGTCATAACTTTATGATTATAATACCTTAAAGCAAAGACTATAGCTATAAAGGCCAGTCCAAAAAATATCAACGCCACCAGAGCTGTCACCTGGTAAAAGCCTCCTCTCCTTGTACAATATAGTCATTAGATTAAAACCAGTCTACATTATAGTTGATTTGCGATACAAACAAAAAACTAAAAAGCTATCCTAATTAGAAATATATGTTCATATATTAGATGCTTTATCACAGCCCGATTCATCTGTCAACCATAGTAAATAATTACAGGAGACAGCTGGGACAAGAAAAAAATGCCGCTTTTATATATTTTTAATGCAGCTAATGTCATTTTCAGCCGTCAATAAGTATAGTATTATTATAATATAAGGATCAAAATGTGGGTAGGCTTAAATTGGACACAATTTAAGCAACAAGGAGATGAGTGTATGTATGTATATGACAGGATAAAACCAATGGGCCTGCTGCTGGGCATCCTTTTAATGGTTATTGGAGTTGTCTTTTTAGCCGTTCCAGACAGGGTAACCGAATTTCTGGGAGTCTTTGTCGGAGCAGTGGTAACCGTTATCGGTATATTCAGGATCACTGCTGTAGCAGTAAGCTGGAGAGTAATAATCAACCGGGGTTTACTGTTAATCATTGGAATCATAGTATTTTTAGCCGGTATCTTTATGCTCTTCAACCCGGATATAACCATTACCATAATCGGCGCCATTATCGGTATACTGGCCATTATGCTGGCCGTTGACCGGTTTTTCACCGCCAACAGGTATAAAAGATCGGCAAATGTCACACCCACCATCATATCCGGCCTTATTCATCTAATTTTTGGTATAGGAATGATTTATTCAGCGTTAGTTGTCTTTTCTATAATTATCATATTCATCGGCATATACTTGCTTATTGCCGGAATAATGTTTACCCTGTCAACATTGTTTTTTCCGGATTTCTAAATCATATCTACCTTATCAAGCAATAAGGTTTGTTACCATCCTGTCTTTGCTTGATCGATAAGATGAATATCCGATGGTTATGGTAATATAAATAATTATGGAGGTGTTTTAAATGGCCGTAGTCGAAGTTTCTATTGTCCCACTGGGAACAGGAAGCACCAGCCTGAGTCCATATGTTGCAGCCTGCGAGAAAGAACTGCGAGAAAATGCTGAGGGGCTCAGGTATGAGCTTACCGCCATGGGAACAATCATCGAAGGCGACCTGGACCAGGTACTAAAGCTGATCCGGCGTTTGCATGAAGTTCCCTTCAGAAGCGGGGCCGAACGGGTCAGCACCAGCATCAAGATCGACGACCGCAGGGATAAAGCAAGCTCCATTGAACAAAAAATAAAATCGGTGGAAGACAAGCTGTAGATACTGCTTTAATAGTCATAGCGGAAGCTTTAGTAATTATTTTAGCCATGCTTAAACTTTGAAGAAGCAGTGAATTATTACAGGCAGAACAATCAGAAACCGTTCAGTCCGGGCTACCTGATCACTTTTTCTTATATCTATTCTTTATAATAAACCCCAGAATCGTTGTAATCAACCAGGAGCCGGTATAATCATAAAGCCCGTTAGTTAACCAGTATAATCCTGTACTTGTACTGCCTCTAAGATAATATAGCTGTGGTAAAATAGAAATCATCAGGTAGGTAAAAGCAACAGTGACGAGAAGAAATCCCAAACCTTCAAGAGTGCTGCTCTTGATAATGCCAAAAAATGCTGAGCATACTCCAATTGACAATGCCAGCAAAAGGATAGATATTTCCAAAAACCCACCATATGCACTATACCAGTACAGGGCACCCGGTGGGCTGGTTAAGCTCTGATTTGGAATAATTTCTCTTAGATGTCCGTACCTTAAAAGACCATAAACAATGATCGTTAACAGCATAGAAATATAAAAACCGCATAAGCATACAAAAACCCTCCCTAAGTGCACATAATCACCTACCTTACACTTATTTATGCTTGTAACTCCAGACCTATGCTTTAACGATTATTCCAGGTGCAAAAGTTTATTCAAGGTTAGTTATTAACAAAACAAATAAGAACCTTTCGTGTTTTTAAACTCTTTATATAATATAACATATAACCAACCAGCTAGATAATCCAAGTAATGGAAACAAGAAAAGTCAATTTCACTTCAAAGCAGGCATCTTTTCTGATTAAGATCTGTTAACAAGTAAGNAATATAACGGTATTTAAGTTATATTTAATTAAAGATGCTCTGAGCTCTTGGATCCTAAACACCAGGCTAAGCTAGCTTGTATTTGAAAGCCTTAATCACATTTGTAACTGAATCAATAAACAGGGCAAGAGCTAAAACAAAAATAAAACCAATTATTGCCCTGCCCAGGTGTACTGATACTTCATCTTTATCAGGGATAAACCCTGCATCAACCCAGAAATTTAGGAAAGCTTCATTCCACAGGTTATTGCCGGTGATAAAGGCTACGAATAAAATGAAAGAAACCAGGTTGATAACCAGGTTGATCATAGCCAGGTTCTGAGTCCATTTTCCGATTGCCAGCTTGAGAAATTCTTTAATAACACCGAGAACCAGCATGATATTAAGCAATGGCAATAGAGATCTAAAAACTTCCTGGTTAAANAGCGGAATTACCTCAGTTACTGCATCATCACTTAAAATATATATACCGATAAGATGATCGGCAGTGTTGAGTATTATAAGGATTAGTATGGTAAATATCAGGGCAAATATAACCCCGACCGGCTTGATTACTATCTCTTTATTCGGAAGCTGGGGCAAATCGGCAGGAGACCATTTTTTCTCTTTAGAGCTGGTTTTGATGGTTATATTAAAATATTCAAAAAGAGCAAAAATTATGGTTAGCAAAGCAAACCCCTGGAACATGGCAGCAATCAGATTTCCGAAATAGCTGCTTAACAGTTCCAACAGGCTGTCAGGTGGTGTTACAAAGTAGCTGATAGTTATGGCCAGGGTTACACCAGATAAAATTGTGGCAGCAACAATTTTCAGGACAAAGATGTAAGTATCATAATAAGCAGGTCCGATTAAAAACTTGCTTTTAGTTCTGTATTGATCTGACAGATGATCCGGATCGCCCAGTTCAAGCAAAACTGCATCCAGGTCTGCCTCTGCAGCTTCACGATCGCCAATCTTTTCGCTAAGCATATCATTGATCAGACTGCGCAGTTCTTTCTCGATATCACTTCGCTGTTTGGCAGGCAGTTTTCTGGTTACTGCATAAATGTATCTTTCAATTTTTTCCATAAATTTTTACCCCATTTCATGATCAATTAATGTAGCAATGCTTTTAGCAAGTTTATGCCATTCATCACGGAGTTGTTCATAAACTACCAGGCCTTTTGTGCTGAGAAGGTAATACTTGCGAGGACGGTTTTCACTGGTGTCCCAGCTGCTTTCAAGCAAGCCCTGCTTTTCAAGCCTCCTGAGCAATGGATAGAGTGTTCCCGGTTCAACATTAAAACCTTCTTTTTCAAGGGTCTTGATCAGGGAGTAACCATACTGAGATATGGATAAACGACTTAAAACCCCCAGTATAACCATTCCTCTACGCATTTCCATTACCAGGCTGTCTAATAATTGATCTGTTTCTTTCATCTTTCACCACCTGCAGTTATTATATTGTATGTTACACACTATTGTCAATAAAATAATATGATGTAAATCTTAGCTTAGAACATGCTTAACCTTTATTTACAGGTAGGCACGATTTAGATATATCAGTTAAGCTTGTTGCTTGAGGATAATTAACGTCCTATTGCATCCAGCCCGGATATATTATTTTTAAAGCTCGTTTTTTTACACACTGAAATGAAATATCATATTCAAAAAAGTGTTGTAAATATATAGGAACCTTGATAGAATAATTCAAATTAAAACCTGGGTGAACAAGATGAGCACATCAGCGGCGATCAAACAGGAATTGAACAATTTTGTCGACCCGGAAAAAGCAGCATTCCTGCCAAAATTTTTTCAAGCTTNTCCCGGCGGTTACGGGGAAGGGGATCTTTTTATTGGGGTTACCGTGCCCAATCTGCGGAAATAATTTTTAGCAGGACTTTTCTAACCCTGGTGATAAACCTATTTTATTTCCCGGGCAATCTTTAGCGGTGATGCGGGCATTTTCCTCTACCCCGGACTCACTGGATATGCCAATGCTAGCGGTGCTAATGGGAAAAGAAAAAACATAATCCAGGTATTGATTCAATTAATATAATCAGTTATGCTGTTGGTGAAATAGATTTTGCTTGCTGAATTATAAAGAGGCATTTTTTTTATGANGGTCTTGATGAGGAGGNACTATANTGCCCAAAATAAAGANCTGTTTAATTACNGTTATTACAATGCTATTTGTTGTATTGTTAGTCGGGTGCGAATTTTTTAGATCTGATCATGCAGAGACGGAGGAACCAGTAAGATCTGAAGAAGGAGGCAGGCTTCCTGATTGGCTGCTTGCAGATCATCGTTTTACCGGAAGCGATAACCATGGGCATAACAGTGACCCTATATTTGAAAAAGAAGAACCAGAGCCAGATTCTGAAACTGAAGAGATTCCGGAAAGAAGAAAAGAAGAAGAAAAGACCGAGCCGGAACCAGACGGTGATGATCATCAGGTTGAGGAAGACAATGAAGATTCGCAGGGCGATCCGGAACCAGAAGTTGAGACAGTTACTAACAAACCCTATGGTCCGGGAACCTATACCGGCGAATGGTTAGACGGGCAACCGCATGGCAAGGGAACATTCATTCATGATGATGGTGGAAAATATGAAGGAGAATGGAAAGATGGAAAACCCCATGGTCAGGGCACGCTGACTACCAGTGATGGGAAAACCATTAGCGGTATATGGAACCATGGTGAACCGCCAGACCAAGAGGAAGAAAGTGATGAGGATGATAATGACGAGGATGCTGAAGATAGATGGTGGGAATTCTGATAAAACAACCGTGATACTTAATTGGCAATCGACCAAAAAGTGTCACGGCCAACCCTCCGTTATAGTTTTTTCACGGCAAGGGGAGCAAACCCTGAGATCATCTTTTTGATGATCTCAGGGCTGATTATTCTCCTATAATTTTGATGATCACGCGCTTTTTGCGCCGGCCGTCAAACTCGGCGTAAAAAACCTGCTGCCAGGGTCCAAAGTCAAGCTTTCCTTCAGTGACCGGCACCAAAACCTGATGACCAACCAGCATATTCTTAAGGTGAGCGTCACCATTATCTTCACCGGTCCGGTGATGGTTGTAATCCGCGCGAAACGGAGCCAATCGCTCAAGCATCTCATCAATGTCGCGGATCAAGCCAGACTCGTTGTCGTTAATATAGACCCCGGCAGTTAGATGCATTGCCGAGGCCAGAGCAAACCCTTCTTTTATCCCGCTGTCACCAAGAGCTTTTTCAATTTCCCCGGTAATATTGATGTACTCCCGCCTTTTTTCGGTGTTAAAGGTCAAGTAAGCAGTGTGTGACTTCATTTAAACTCCTCTTTTCCTTTATATTAAGAATTTCACATTAAAATAATCTTTGTTATTATTATAAAGGGCTGCCCTGAAACATGCAAAAAGAACAAAAGAATTTTAAAAGCTTTTTTTACCTTATAGCCGGGGGCTTCATAGCATTTTCCACCCCTCATCTCAGCAGTTAATAACTATGCTCGATTTTTATTTATATGATATGATCATAAAGGGCAGTTTAGATTTATTACCCGGAGAGCAACCATGCATTATATGATAAGCCTGCTAATTGGGATCAGTTTAAGTGCAACCAGTGGTTTTCGCGTTTTTATTCCTATGCTGGTTATAAGCTATGCTTCTATAACTGGATGGCTGGAGCTGTCCCCTGCCTTTGAATGGATCGGCACTTACCCGGCCCTGACTGCTTTTGCGATAGCTGCCCTGCTGGAGCTGGCAGCCTACTTTATCCCTTATGTAGACAACCTGCTCAGTTCTGCCGCTGTTCCGGTCAGCATTTTGGCCGGAGCGATCATTACCGCCTCGGTAATTGTCGACATGCCCCCGCTGTTAACCTGGACCCTGGCCATAACAGCAGGAGGTGGAGCGGCCCTGGGCGGCAGCACTCTCAGCAGCCTCCTTCACACCGGTTCGACGGCTGCCACAGGAGGAACAGGGAACCCGCTGCTGTCCCTGGTAGAAACCATTATTTCGGTTATCTTTTCGATCCTTGCCATCCTGGTACCGGTGCTGGCCTTTTTGCTTTTGGTCCTGCTTATTTTTATGATCACCAGGTTTTTTCGGAAGCATAGAAGAAGAAGAAAGGCTTAAGAAACTAATAATTACGAAACTGAAAGAGGTGAAAGTATTGAGAATTGAAGACACAGAAAAACTTATTAGCCAGGGTATTGCAAGGGTAATGGATGAGGGGGCGGGTTATTGTGACGCCCGTTTCTATTCTGAAGACGGATCGGAGACGATTGCTCTTATCGACGGTAACCTGGAAGAAAACACTGCATCTTACGAAAGCGGTCTTGGAGTCAGGGTCCTGCACGGCGGTTCGTGGGGTTTTGCTGCAACCAGTAGGGCCGAGGATGTCAAAGAAACTTTTAACCGGGCGCTTACCAATGCCAAAACCGCTTCAATGCTGGTTAACATCCCCCTGGATATGGGCCGTATGCCCGGGATAAAGGGCAAGTACTCTTCACCGGTTGGAATTGACCCCTTCGAGGTCCCCCTGAAAGAAAAACTGGCCTTTTTGGAGGAACTGGATTCCAATCTGCAGGCTGACTTTATCCAGCGCAGAATTGCTTATATCTACTTGCAGAGGATGAAAAACTGGTTTTGGAACAGCGAAGGTTCTTTTATTGAAAGAAATCTTACAAACTGTTTTGCCGAGGCCAGGATTATGGCCCTGGACCTCGACAGTCAGATGCAGATCCGATCAAAGTCCCTGCATACCCCCGGCAGCGGAACCCGCGGCTGGGAAATGGTAACAAACCCTGGGCTCTGGTCTGCAAAAACAGAAACCATCAAGGAAGAACTGGCCCAGTTGTTAAAAGCTCCTGAAATCGAATACGGTAAAAGATCAGTTATACTGCTGCCCGGGCAGGGATTTTTGCAGGTTCATGAAACCATCGGCCATCCACTGGAGCTGGACAGGATCCTGGGCTATGAGCTTTCTTATGCCGGCGGCAGTTTTGTTACCCTGGACAGTATCGGAGAATTACGCTACGGTTCAAACAAACTAAACGCAAGTGCTTATGGCTCCATAGAAAACAGCCCCGGCAGTTTCGGTTATGACGATGAAGGCACACCTGAGCAGGATTACCTGCTTATAGACAGGGGAATCCTGGTTAACTGCCTGACCAGCCGGGCCATGATCAGCGAGGCCAATCAAACTGCGGGTAAAACAATATTTGACCAGAGTGGGGGAGCAAGTCGCTCCACCGCCTTTTATAAAGCACCGATAGACCGGATGACCAATGTAAACATCCTGCCGGGCGAAGACGGCAGCCTCACAGATATTATCGCCCAAACCGAAGAGGGCATACTGCTGGATAACCCCAGGAGCTGGTCTATCGGCAGTAACAGGGAACATTTCCACTTTGGATGTGAGATTGCCTGGGAAATATCATCAGGAAAGCTGACCCGGGTTCTGAAAAACCCCACCTACCAGGGTCATACCCTCGAATTTTACGCCAACCTCAGTGCTGTAGGGGATGAATCAACCTGGGTTGTAAAGCAGGTTCCCAACTGCGGCAAGGGAGAACCCAACCAGATCATGGAAATAGGTCACGGTGTTCCCGTCATGCGCTTTGACGATGTTATCACCGGAGAAAGGAGTTAGATCATGATTGATGAAAAAATTCGCGATGCAATCATCCAGGTAAGAGACAGGGCCAAAAGCAAAAATATTAATGCTTTTTTTACAATGCACCGGGAAAAAAGCCACCTGCTCAGGATTGGAAACAACGCAGTCAGCTTGAATACCAGCACTGATTTGACCAGGCTCGACGTAGAGGTGATCGACGGGCACAGGAAAGGCTCTTATTCGGTGATGACCGATATATCCAGTCCTGATGTTGTCGAAAATGCCCTACAAACCGCGGTGGAAAAAGCCTCGGTGGCTACTCCAAAGGAATATAAGCCCCTGGAGCTGATCGTGGAGAAAGAGATTAAGGGGATGGAACAATATGATCCCGCTTTAGAAGAGCTTGACCCCATGGTTAAGACAGAAACTTACCGGAAAATCATTGATGAGACCGGAAAAGACTATAACTACTCCGGTTCCTGGAACAGCGGATCGACCGAGATTCTACTGGCCTGCACGGCCAACAAGAACATAGCCTGGAGAAAAGGCACTGACCAGCAGTTCAGCTGTGTCCTGAAAGATCCCGTAGAAAAATGGGAACTGGCCACTTTCCAGACCGGCTGGCAGGCAGGAGAAGTAACAGCTAAAAATGCCGCTGCTGACTTCAAACATATACTGCCGGTTTACCGTGAGCCGGGTTTCAAGGTTGAACCGGGTGAATATACTGTTGTTTTTGGATCACAGGCCCTGGCAGATATATTACGCATGCTTATGTGGACCGGGCTAAATGGTAAAACATATGAAGAAAAAATGGGCTGGACTTCCGGAAAATCAATCGGTGATCAAATCCTTTCAGAAAAAGTAACCATCGTTGACGACCCCTCAAACATGAATACATTCGGTTTTAGCTTCGACATGAAGGGGCTGGCCCGGGGCTTCTTTCCTTTTGTGGAGGAAGGAAAGATGACAAACCTTTTTTACGATATTGATACTGCCGGCAAGTACAACCGGAAACCAACCCCTCATAATGACAGTGCCAGCCTGGTGATGAAGCACGGGGACGGGCCGGAAAGCCCCCTGGAGGCCGTACGAAATATGGGTCGGGTGCTCTTCATCCCTGCCCTCCACTACGTTCATATCCCAAATCCAAGCAAGGGACTGTTTACGGGAAGCAGTCGCTTCAGTGCTGTTTTACTCGAAAATGGAGAAATGAGGGCTCCGATATTTTCCAGTCGAGTAACCGACACCTTTCAGAACGTGTTTGGCAACGTGGAACTTATCTCTTCAAATGATGTTTCGGTGAACAGCTCCAGTTCTTATGATCGCAGAATGCCCGAGGCGACATCGGTTCCTTCCTACATGGTAAGCAGGGGAGTCAAGATAACAGACAGCGCCGATTCTTTTTAAAGTTGGCAATGGTTAAAAACGATTTGACAACTCTTGAACACCAGTAGTGAAGCTTTAATAATGAAAATATATTACGGTACAATCGATTAGCTGCTCTTAATCGACCGGGGACTTCAGGATACCCGGTCGATTAAGGACTTTTGCACCAAAAGGCAAAATAGCCAGCATGGCCAATTTAAAATGCTGTATTCCAAAGGGAATACCGATTATGGTCAGACAAAGCACGGCACCAATGGTTAGGTGAGTTATGCAAAGCTCCCATCCCAAAAGAAGGATCCACAGGAGGTTACCAATTAAACCTCCCACCCCAAAACTGCCTATCTCCACATCCCGCCCGAAGGGCCAGAGAACAAAACCGGCAATTTTAATAAACTGTAAACCAAAAGGGATACCAACAATGGTGAGGCAAACCAGTATTCCGGCTATAGTCCACAACAAAGCAGCGATGATCCCACCAAAAACAAGCCAAATAATATTACCGATAAAGCGCAGTACTATCATATATACCCTCCTTCAGGTACAGTAAAACTATCTTATAGCAGCAATATAAACAGCCTGGAAAACCACTTTGAAGTTATCGTTAATATTATAACCGCATTACTCCAAAAGTCATCTTTTATAAAGAGTGCCGGCTGCCCAATTTCATTTCCCAAAATACTTTTCTTCTTCCTGTAAGGATTCCTGCACTGTTTTTTCCGGGTAACTCCTGAAGACAAAGTATGCTGCCAGGCTGGCCAGCGAAACTAAAAGCAGGGTTAACTGCACCCCCAGGGGTTCTGCAATATCCCTGCCGAACTTAGAAAGTAAGAAGCCAAATACGCCCCCGGCTATAGCAATAGTAATTTTTAGGGGCACCGCCCTGGCGGCAAAAAATATTGCTTCACGGTGTTCTCCGGTCCTAACCGCTTCTGAACGGGCAATTTCAGCAATGGTAGGGTTAACCAGGATGCTAAAAGCTGCTGTGGGAATTCCCGCCAGGGCCAATACAGCTACGCCCAGGTAAAAGAAAACACCGGTCATGTTGAAGCTTAGCAGGAAAACGACCATGGAACAAAAAGCCAGGATTAATACCGATATGGTCAGAATTCTGGCTTTGCCTTTTTTCTTAGCAGTATAATTGATCATGGGAAAAGCGAGCAGGGCACTGCCCAGGACAAGGGCAGCCAGAACAGCCATAAAACGCTGTTCCTGTCTAAAAATAACCACGGTGTAGTAGAGCAAACCCAGGGTGACCAGGTTCATGGAAAACTGCATAAATATTTCCCCGGCAATAAAGTGTCGAAAGGGGCGCACCTTCAAAGCCTGGCCCAGTGATTTCCACAACCCCTGGGGCGCTGATTTAACCGGCAGGCAGTGCCGGGATTCGTTGAAACTAAAGCCGGCCAGGTAAAGCATAATAACCGATGGAAGAGCTGCCCCGAAAACAGCAACCCGGTAGGAAGCCCGCAGCTCCATCCCAGTATCCTGCAGCCGGTTAACTATTTCCGGAAAAAGTACAGTGATGAGCAGCATCCCAAGCATTCCAAAAAGAGCTACCATGGTGGAAAGGTTGATGCGGGTGGCATCGGTGTGCCCCAGTTCCGAGAGCAGGGACAAGTAAGGGTTAACGTAGGCGGTAAAGGCCAGGTAAAATAGACCCATCATCAGTGCCAGCCAGATCCCGTTTACCATATGCTCCTGCCCTAAAAAGGGTGGATAAAAAATTAACACCGTGAATACTGCCAGGGGCAGGGCACTCAGCAGTAAAAAAGGTTTTCTGCGTCCGAGGTGTAAGCGGCAGTTATCACTAAGGGTGGCTACTACCGGGTCAGCAGCGGCATCGACTATCCTTCCCAGGGCCAGGGAAGCCCCCAGTATGGTGACCAGCCCCAGGAAGGTTTCCTCGGATACCAGGTTAGGTAAACGGTACTCCCGGGGAGGCAAAAAATAAAAGGGTACATAAAGCAGGATCAATCTTTCCAGCATAGTAAAGGCAGAACTCCCCGCACCATAAGCTACCTGGGCTCTTCTGGATAGGTTGGCGGCATTTTTATATTGCACGTTTATTTACCATCCTGTATGTTAAGTATAAACACTGATCAGTATTGATAAACTGTTGTTTTCTTTTAAATGCAGGAGTAACTCCATTTAATAGCGAAATCACTTATTTAACCAAAAATACTTAAACAATCATTAGCAACAACCATTAGCGCAGGTAAGGATAAATAAGGTAATCCGGCTCGCCATAAACTATATTAATGATATCATATCAAAGTGGTGGATTCAGGGTAATGGTGAATAAAAATTTAAAAAATCTACTCGATCAAAGCTGGCAGCTCCGCAGGGAAAAACGCTTTTCGGAGGCAGAANTGCTCCTGTATGAAGCATTATCTGAATATGATTCGGGCAGCTTCGAGTACAACATCCTAAAAGCCAACCTGGCGGATGTTCTTTTACACCAGGGTGATACAGCGAGAGCACATGAAACAGCGCTGGAGGTTTTGGCTAAAGCACCAGATCAGGCCACCGCTCTTACCGTGCTGGGCATAGCCGCCCTGGAAAACAAATCAGCAGCTGAAGCGGTAGAAAACTTACAAAAGGCTTATTCTCACGCTCCTAATCCTTACCGGGCCGGTCGGCTGGCCCGGGCCCTGGAATCTTGTGGAAAAACACAGGAAGCATTAGAATTTTTAAGGGAAGCGCTGCAAAAATACAGTGAAGATGCTTACCTGTTAAAACAGTACAGCAACCTGCAAAGAAGGGTTGAAAAAGATTTTCCCTCCTCAGAGTATAAACAGGTGCCTCCCGACCAGGTATTAAAAAAAGAGGTAAAAGAAGAAGACTTTATACCTTATGCTGAACAGATCAAATATAAACTTGACGATCTTGAGCCCGAAGAAGCAGCTCGACAACTGCAAAGAATCATCAAGGTCGGTAAGCGCAAAACAAACCCGCACCTGCACCTGCTCCTTGGAGACTTCTGGCGTAAGGCTGGCCATGAGAGTAAGGCAGCTGAATCATACTGGAAAGCACGTGAACTAGATCCGGAAAACCTGCTTGCCCTCTCCCAGTTGCTGTTTTCCTACCGGCGCATGGGAAAAAAAGAGGAAGCCTGGCCTTTGCTGAAGATGCTGCTTTATTACCGCCCTGCAGATAAAACAGCCAAATCCTCCCTTATCAAGGACGCTGTAGACCTAAATAAAGAGCAGGAAACGATACTCTTCTTTGAAGAACTGATCCAAAAATATCCCCGACACAAGGAGTTTTACGGGGCAATCCGGAAATTAAAAACAGCAGCAGAAAGCAAATCAAACATCAATCGGGAGGAGTATTAAAAGATGAAAGTCGGAGACCTCATTTATACCCCACCGGTGCGCACCGTAATCCGACTGGCTGATTTAGATAACAGCGAAATGCGCCGCCATATGGTCGAATCTTTTATCCTGACCAACGAAGTTTCTTTTACCATTAGCAATATTATTAAAAAAATCGCTGCTTCCAGTGGTGAGGGTTTCTTTGTTATCGGTAACTACGGATCAGGCAAATCTCACCTTTTAAATGTATTGAGCTTGATTACCAGTGATACAGAAGCACGGCAAACATTCATTCAAACGTGGCTGGATAATGGCTCAGCGCGCAGCGATTTACCTGGTTTACTGGAAGAAGTTGCTGCAAATAAACCATTGGTAGTGGAAATTTCTTTAGTAGAACACAGCAATCGTGAATACTTAGAGCATATTATCTTAAAACAGATTGCAGAAAAGCTCTCATCAGCAGGGCTCTCCGAATACGAGACAAAGCTGCCTCCAGGCCTTCTGGAGCTGACCAGGCAGGAGGCTTTCAATGAACTTCAGCAGATGCTTAATCAAAACGGTTTCGGTGGCCTAATTCTTTTAATTGACGAACTATCGGAATTTCTACGGTCCAAAGAGAATTCCCGGGTTTATAATGAAGATGTTCGTTTTCTGCAATACCTGGGCGAATTTGCCGAGTCCATCCCGGCCTGGATCATTGCCACCATGCAGGAAAATATTGAAAACACCGGCTCCCTTTCCGGCGAACTGCTCCACAAAATCAAGGACCGTTACCCGGTCCGGTTTCAACTTACAGGAGAGCATGTCAAAGAAATTGTATCCGGTCGTTTGGTCCATAAAAAGGACGAGGCTGAAAATTCCCTCCCCCGAATATTTGAAGAACTGCAAAGCGCTTTTAACCAGCTGCCTTTTTCCCGCCAGGATTTTATTGATCTCTACCCGGTCCATCCGGCTACAGTTGATCTTTTAGATGAACTGCGCCCGCTTTTTTCTCAGCACAGGGGTGTAATAGATTTTATACACTATCGCCTTACCGGTGATCCCGGGCGAGGAATAGCTCCTTTCCTGGATCAACCTGCCAATGAACTACTTACTGCTGATTATATCTTCGATCATTTCCGGGAGCGCCTGCGCGAAACGGTAGAAACAAGTCCCTACAGCGAACAGGTATATCACTACTATGAACGGGAAGCAGAAAATATTTTTACCGACCGGACCGACGCCCGTATCGCCCTGCGACTTCTTAAGCTGCTTATCCTGGGTGCCCTGGCCCAGGCACCAAAACACTTCAGTGCAGAAGAATTGACCCAACTGCTTTTGCATCGTTACAGCGGACTGGAAAGTGCTGTAAATTATGACTACGTCAGTGAAATAATGGAGCAGCTGCAGTCCCATGGGGCTTATATTACCGCCGAAGAACAGAGAAGCGGAAAGATCATATACACCATTGACCTTAAAGCTGATGTAGCTCTGCTGATGAAAAAAAAGCTGGCAAATATCTTCGGTTCTCTTGCGCCAGGAGATCGGCAAATTATTGAAAGGCTGCTGCCCTGGGCCGAAGAGGCCTATCTTCCCCTTAAAAAACTGCAGCAGGAACCATTCGGGGATGAAGAGATAACCTGGCAAAACACAAATCGCAAAGGTAAAGTTATCTTCAAATCACCGGCAGACCTTACTTCAGATTCACTGGAGGAACTCCGTGAAGAATTAAACAACCGGGAAACTGATTTTGTTTTCTTCCTGGTCCCTCCCGGTTTTGCCGGGCAAAATCAATCCACCTCCACCTGGCAGGAACTTTATGAAAATAGCGATGCCGAACTGCGCCGCTGGCTGGTCCTGTGGACACCCAGACAGATTACCTCCGGTGAAGAGGAACAGCTGCGCCATGCCTATGCCTGTCAGCTGCTGCAGGAAGAATATTCCACTGACAACAGTTCGGTGGGACAGCAGATGAATCAACAGCTCTCTGTTTTATTTGCCGAAGAAAAAGGAAAGGTAAATGAGATTTTTCGCAACCTTTATTTTCAGGGCAGGCTGCAGGCCGTGGAGCAGATACCCTCACCTTCTTCTTTTGGTTACCTGCCCCTAAAAGAGTTGGTCTCTCATGCAGCTGCTGAGATCTTGAAAGCACGCTTTCCTCGACACAGTGAAATTCGTCCCCTGAGTGAGCAAATTACTGGCAGCCTGATGCAGCGTACCCTGGATATGCTTTTCTCTCCGCAGCTGGAGGATCAAGGACTGGAACGGGGCACCAAAATGATGATCGACGCTTACCTGGTTCCCCTGGGCCTGGTTAAAAGGAAAGGGCAAGGCTACCAGCTGGAAATCGACCCTAAAGCGTCACCACTTACTGCCGAATTCCTGGCCCGGATACCTGAGACTGGGCGAATTACCCTGGAGCGGCTTTACCGGCACTTACGCAAAGGCCCCTTTGGTCTCAATGCAACCTGCTTCCAGGTGCTGGGCACAGCAGCAATTTTAAGTGGTGCCGTCTCGGCTTACCAGGGCGGCAAACGCCTTGCTCCTTCCCAGGTTAATTACTACCGGTTTTGGAATATTGAAGAGATCGGCCCGGGAACCTTAATCAGACCGGAACTGCAGAAGGTCCTGGCCGAATTGCCCTTCCTGCCGGCTAAACTACGCAGCGGACCGCTTACTTTTTCCGCTCAACAGCAGGTCTGGGAAACAGTTGTCACCTTTAAAATGGAATGGAGCAAAAAAATTGCAGAAATTAATAAGCGTATTGAACAGTTAAAAAATCATCCCTTTTTTAGTGCAGTCAACTGGGACAGCCTCAGTAGAACCGTAAACCGTTTCGGTAAATTCTTAGAAGAAATTAAAACTTCTTATGCCTCCCGGGAAGGACTTGAACGTTTCCTGGCTAACTGTCAATCCTCACCATTAATCATTGATGACTGGAACCGCTTGACCGCCCTGGAATATTTTTTTAGCAGTGATCTGCCTGAAATACTACGCCTGGGTCATTATTTAAAAGATGAGTCGCTGGTCATCCCCGAGACAGAAGAACATGATCAATTACACCGGCGTTACCAGATGTTGATCGAACTGTTGGAAGAAGAAGCGCTGTTATGGGAGGAAAAATACCGGGAAAGACTTAAACGGGAATTTAGACAGTTCCAGGAAGAATATATCAACATTTATCTCACCAAACATAACGAAACCATTGGCAGTGGTCGGATAAAGCCCTACCGGACCATTCTGGAAACCGAAGCCTACCATCTATTAGAAAAGCTGGGACAGATTAACGCAGTTGTGGTAGAAGATGACCTGGTTAGTATAAACCAGCGCTTGAGCAAACCCTTAAAAAGAGAGTGCCACAAGGCAGATGAACTGCTTTTAGCCGAGCACCCAACTTGTCCCTGCGGTTTTACCATGGAAGAAACAGTCCATCTACCGGATAAAACTGATTTGGAAGAACAGGTCATAAGAGGAATTAAAGCTTACCTGTTAACCCTTCAGGCACCAGAAAATGGCCAAAAAATTACTGCTCATTCTGAACACCTGGAGCTCGTTGGCAGGCGCCGTGAAGCAGCCCCCCTGCAGGAACTGCTCACGGTCAATGCCGGTAAAAACAGGAGTGACTTGATAAAAAGCATCAGCCCCTTGATCAGCCAAAACACTATTGCTCATATTAATCGGGCTCTAACCGGAGATGCGATCATTGCCGAACGTTCAGTTGAAGAATTGCAGGATATGCTCTCAGAACGGGTATTTAACAAAGCCCAGCTGGAAGAACTATTTCAAAGGTGGCTTACAGCTGGCGAGAATAAACCACCTGATTATATAAGGGTTACCCGACAATACGGATCTGCAATTATAAACTATGAAAGCAGAACAGATACAATTACGGAAAGAGGCCGGGACGCACAGGTGTTTCTGGAAGAAATGTTTCCCCGCCTGATCCCCCTTGCTGGAAAAATCAAAGAAGAAACACTTTTTGCCCTGGCCCTTTTGTGGGGCTGGTTGAAATTTTATTGTCCAGCCAGTAATAACGGTGAAGTAGCCACTGAGAATCCTTTTAGGATATATGTGAACCTGATAACCGAACAGCCTGAAACTATAAAACAAAACTTTAACCAATACCAGGATGAAATCGCTGCCCTGGGAGAGTTTCTGCTGACCGACAGAGAAGAACTACAACCGGGTTTCCTCGAAAAATCTGCTGAGGAAGCAAACAAGATAATCCCGGCTGAACAGCTGATAGAGAGTTACTATCGTCTAAGTGCTGTAGATCCTCACCGCTTTGAAACCTTGCTGGAGTTAATGGTCGATGAACCTTTTTTCCCGGCGGTAAGCCAGGAAAGCGCCAGGAAGCTGGCTGTGCAAATTTCCGCCGAAGAATCGGTGCCACAATTAAACATTATGACCGGTATGCTGCGCGAGGTCTTAAAAACTAATCCTGAGGAAGGGACCGGACTGACTGCCTCGCACCGGGGGAAAAAGTATTCTTCTCTGTATATGCTCCATACCCTGGCTGAATGCAACCAGATTTTACGTGAAACTGAACGAATAGCACAAAGCACCCCGGGAAACGACAAAAACTGGGAGAGACTCTACCGCATGATCGCCCCTTTTGAACTATCCCTGGGACAACTGGAAGAAGCCCCGGATCGCTCATTAATTCCTGAAATTACCATTAAAAGGTGGAAACGCCACTATGCTTCCCTGCTCGAACCACTTACTCAAGCATTTGCCCAATATTACGAAAAGGAAGCATCTTCCAATAGGCAAACCCTGCACAGTCTTTTTAACCGCCTGCCCAAATGGACAGCCAAAGAAAGTGACAGCCGGGGAATTTTCCTGGTTATCCTGGACGGGGCCCGGGTTGATATTTGGGATGCTTTACTGGAACAATTGCTTGATAACCACAGTTTCCAGGTTTTACGCGAAGGCCTTCTGTGGGCAGTCCATCCCAGCATAACCGAAGCTCAGTTACAACCTTTGAAAGAAGAAGGTTTACTGGGACATATTGTGAATATGAACGAGCAGCTGGTCGCAGAATTGATCTCTGATCCACAGACATTTCTCCAGGCAGTCGACAACACCCCGCTCCGACAAGAAAAGAAATCTGCCCTGAAAGCAATTAAATATAACTTTGTTGACGAAAAAATTCACTCTTCCCGAGACATCCTTCCGGTGCTCAGGGAAGAACTGCTTATGCAGAGCCGAAAGAAACTGCTTCCTCTTCTGGAATACCTGCCTTCAAGAGCATTTTTATTGCTTGCATCCGATCATGGCTTCAAAACCAACCTCTACCATGATAAAAACAACAAGGATGAGCCGCTATACCTGCACGGCGGTGCTACATTTTTTGAAACCCTTGCCCCCTGGGCTCTGTTAAAGAAAAAGTGAGGGCAGCCCAAATTAGTTTAGAGCTGCCCCTGTCGAACTATACTACAATCCGGAAAAATCACTCAATGATCATCGAGTCATTGCTTTCATCCCAGCTCAGACCCCTGCTGATATCAAATTCTTGAGGTTCTTTAAGCATGGGATAAACCGTAAGTTTCCCTTTGGTCAAATCAAATGAATACCTGGAGATATTCTCAGCCAGCTTGTTTTCTTCTTCAACGCTTCCTTTGTAAAGAGTAATCATACACATTGTTATTCAAACCTCCCAGATTATTAATTCCCGGCTTCTTAAACAGGCTTTCCAGATCAATTATAGATCTTTTTATAGAACAGGAAAAGGCAATTGTTTAACCTTTGTCCAGGTAAGGTGTATTAACAAGTGAGAAGACAATAGAAAAGTTGAATTTAAGTCTAAAATTCGCAGTTATTGACCGTCCTGGGGAAGGGGATAACATCCCTGATGTTGCTGACCCCGGTTAAATACATCAACATCCTTTCGAAGCCCAGGCCGAAACCGGCATGCTTAACCCCGCCGTACTTACGTAATTCCATGTACCACCAGAGGTCATCTTTGTTTATGTTAAAATTAGATATGTTTTGCTCCAGGACTTCTTTCCGCTCTTCTCTCTGACTGCCGCCAATAATTTCACCAACCCCGGGCACGAGCAGGTCCATGGCGGCAACAGTTTTTTGGTCGTCATTGACCCGCATGTAGAAAGCTTTAATATCCCTGGGGTAACCGGTAACAAAAACAGGCTTCTTATAAATTTTTTCGGTCAGATAGCGTTCGTGCTCGGTCTGCAGATCTTTACCCCACTGTACAGGGTATTCAAACTTTTCCTTTGATTCCTGAAGCAGCTCAATCGCCCTGGAATAATTGATCCGGATAAATTCCGATTTAACGATGTTTTGCAGCCTTTCCTTGAGGCCCTTATCAACAAACTGATTTAAGAAATCCATTTCAGTCCCGGCTTGCTCGAGCATGTCATTGATCAGGAACCTGACCATCTCTTCAGCCAGATCCATGTTGTCATTTAAATCGGCAAAGGCAATCTCGGGTTCAATCATCCAGAATTCAGCAGCATGACGGGGAGTATTAGAATTTTCAGCCCTGAAGGTAGGTCCGAAGGTATAAACATTTTTAAAAGCCAGGGCATAAGCTTCAGCTTCCAGCTGACCACTAACGGTAAGGTTTGTTTTTTTACCAAAAAAATCCCTGGAATAATCAACTGCATGGTCATCTAGCACCGGGGGATTCTTCGGATCCAGGGTGGTAACCCGGAATAATTCGCCGGCACCTTCGGCGTCGTTGGCAGTAATAATCGGGGCATGCAGGTAGATGAAGCCTCTTTCCTGGAAAAATTTATGGATAGCATAAGCCAGCAGAGAGCGGATCCTGAAAACTGCTGAAAACAGGTTGGTCCGGGGTCTCAGGTGGGCCACTTCCCTTAAGAATTCCCTGGAATGCCTTTTTGGCTGGATCGGATAATCTGCAGGCGAATCACCCTCCGGGTTAATTGCTAGTGCTTTTATTTCAAAGGGCTGCCTGGCCTCAGGAGTAAGCACCAGGGTGCCGCTCACACTGATCGCCGAACCGACCCCCAGGGCGGCCACCTGTTCGTAATTAGGTAAAAACTCTTTTTCGTAGACGATCTGGATTGTATTAAAATGGGTGCCATCATTTAGGGCAATAAAACCAAATGATTTTTGATCACGATTGTTTCTAATCCAACCATCTACTTTTACCTGCTTTTCTGCATAGTTTTCTGCACTGGCAGCCAGCTGCCTGACTGTAACTTTTTCCATGCTTATCCCCCTAAAAAATATATAATTTATAATCCTGACTAATAGTATCTATTTCAGTTATAATTATTCCTTCATTGCTTTATCCAGTTTTGCTTTAACCCTTTTTCTTAACCTTGGCCCAGCTATCTTTTAAAGCCACGATGCGGTTAAAGACCGGCTTCTCATTTCCTGCTGCGAGGGGGTCTAAATAGAAATAGCCCTTGCGCAGGAACTGGAAACGGCTGCCCGGGTTCGCTTCGGCAACTGCCGGCTCGGCAGGAACATCTTCATAAACCTCCAGCGACTCTGGATTGATATAACTGATAAAATCAATGTCCCGTTCTGTTTCCGGATTTTCAATAGTAAACAGGTTGTCATAGAGATTGACCTTGACCCCGGCTGCATGCTCGATCGAAACCCAATGGATTACCCCCTTCACTTTTTTACCACTGGTATCACCGCCGCTTTTTGTCTGCGGATCGTAGCTGCAAAGCAGCTCAGTAACATTACCGGCTGTATCCTTGATTACCTCTTCACAGCAGATGATATAAGCTCCTTTAAGGCGTACTTCTTTACCCGGAGCCAGGCGGAAATATTTTTTAGGGGGGTCTTCCATAAAATCTTCCCGCTCGATATATATTTCACCACTAAACGGCACCTGCCTTGTCCCGGCATTTTCGTTGCCGGGGATGTTTTCCATCATGATTTCTTCTTTTTTACCGGCCGGCCAATTAGTAATGACTACTCTTATGGGATCGAGCACAACCATAAGACGCGGGGCAGTAGTTTCAAGCTCTTCCCTGATACAGTGTTCCAACAAAGCCAGGTCAGCAGTGCTATCTGCCCTCGATACACCAACCCGCTCTTGAAAATCGGCAATGGCAGCCGGGGTAAAGCCCCTGCTGCGCAGGCCGGCAATAGTAGGCATGCGGGGATCATCCCATCCCCTGACATATTTTTCTTCAACAAGGCGCCGCAGTTTCCGCTTGCTCATGACAGTGTAGGTCAGGTTCATCCGGGCAAATTCAGTCTGACGGGAACGAAACTTAACTGCTTCTGGGAACAATTCAAGAGCATTATCCACTATCCAGTCGTAAAGGGGACGATGGTCGGTATATTCAATTGAACACAGGGAATGGGTAATTCCTTCCAGGGCATCAGAAAAAGGATGATCGAAGTCATACATCGGGTAAATACACCACTGATCACCGGTTCTATGATGGCGGGTGTGTAAAATACGGTAGATTACCGGATCACGCATATTTAAATTGCCTGAAGCCATATCGATTTTAGCCCGGAGCACCCGGCTGCCATCCGCAAATTCTCCATTCCGCATCCGCTCGAATAAATCAAGATTTTCTTTCACAGTGCGGTTACGATAGGGGCTTTCTTTTCCCGGTTCGGTCAGGGTGCCGCGGTAGTTCCTGATCTCTTCCTGGCTTAAATCACANACGTACGCACGACCGGCTTCAATCAGGCGTATGGCAAACTGATATTTTACATCAAAATAATCAGAACTGAAAAAAAGGCGATCTCCCCAATCAGCCCCCAGCCAGCGAATATCTTCCATTATTGAATCGACAAACTCCTGTTCTTCCCTGATCGGGTTGGTATCATCAAAACGAAGATTGAACTTGCCGTCGAAGATTTGGGCCAGGGTATAGTTTAGTAGAATTGCTTTGGCATGCCCGATATGTAAATAACCGTTTGGTTCGGGAGGAAACCTGGTATGCACGCATTTGTTCTCTAGCAAACCTTTTTCAAGATCTTCTTTAATCATGTAGTAAATGAAGTTGGTCATTTCTTCAGTTTCTTTTTTCTCTTTCATCAAAATCTCCTTTACATCCCCGGGTTCTGCTCGATCTCTTAAAAATTATTCAACCGTGACACTTTTAGCCAGATTGCGGGGCTTGTCAATTGAACTGCCACCGGCAAGAGCTGTGTAGTAGGCAATTAATTGAGTCGGAACCACACTTAAAATCGGCGCAATAATATCATTTACCGGCGGTAAATAAAAAACGTTCTCAACCTGTCGGTCTATGTCTTCAAACCCCTCCCCGGTTATGGCAAAAACAGCACCCCCACGGGCATTTACTTCCTGAATATTGCTTAATACTTTCTCAAGAACTGCTTTCTGGGTTGCCAGGACAATAACCGGCAGGCCTTCTACAATCAGGGCCAAAGGTCCGTGTTTCAATTCTCCGGCTGCGCAGGCTTCAGCATGGATGTATGATATCTCTTTTAATTTAAGGGCTCCTTCCATGGCTACCGGAAAATCAAGGTTACGCCCCAGGAAAAAAGCATTTTTCCAGGTAACCAGATGATCGCAGTAGGTTTTTATTTTAGAAATATTATCCTCGGAAAGAAGGGCCTTGAGCTGCCCGGGCAAATTTTGCAAACCCTCTATCAATTCTGATCCCAGACCGGGTTTTATATATCCCCGGGACTCTCCCATGTGAATAGCCAGCAGGTAAAGAGCTACCAGCTGGGTCAGATAAGCCTTGGTCGAGGCAACAGCAATTTCCGGACCGGCCCAGGTGAAAAACACCTGGTCTGCTTCACGGGAAACGGTACTGCCAACCACGTTGGTTATGGCCAGGACCTTAACTCCTTTAGACCGGGCAAGGCGGAGAGCAGCCAGGGTGTCGGCAGTTTCTCCAGACTGGCTGATCACGATGGCAAGTTGATTAGCAGCAAAAATCGGGTTCCGGTAGCGAAACTCAGAAGCCACATCTACTTCAACCGGTATTCCGGCTAATTTTTCTATCACTGCCTTTCCGATCAGCCCGGCATGGTAAGCTGTGCCACAGGCTACTATATAAATTTTCTCAAGGCCGGCAAGTTCATTTTTTAATGAGTCGAGCTCTGTCAGATCAACACGTCTTTTTTTTACGTCAATTCTTTGGCGCAGGGTTTCCCGCACTGCCATGGGCTGTTCCATGATTTCTTTTAGCATAAAATGATCATAACCGCCTTTTTCAGCGGCTGTGATATCCCAGTTTACCTCAAAAATTTCTTTTCCAAGCGGGCAACCTTCTTCATTATAGAAATCAACCTTTTCAGCTGTAACCGAGGCAAATTCCCCATCTTCCAAAATACAGGTTTTACGGGTATGAGAAAGCAAAGCTGGAATATCAGAGGCAATAAAGTTTTCATTATCACCGATGCCGATAATGAGGGGGCTGTCCTTGCGGACACAAACAAGGCGTTCCGGTTCATGGGAACTGGCTGCCACAAGGGCATATGAACCCTCTACAAAAGCAACAGCTTTACGTACTGCCTCAAGTAAATCTCCGTCATAGTTATCTTCTACCAGGTGGGCGAGCACTTCAGTATCGGTTTCTGAGCGAAAGCTGTAGCCTTTTTCTCCGCTTAACCATTCTCGGAGAGAACGGTGATTTTCAATAATACCGTTATGAACTATAACAATATCACCTGACATACTGCTATGCGGATGGGCATTTTGATCGGTGGGCCGGCCGTGGGTAGCCCAGCGAGTGTGACCAATGCCTGCTTGTGTATTACTGAATCGATCTTCAAGTGTTTTTTCCAGGTCAGCAACCGACCCGGCAGCCTTGGATACAATTAATTTTCCATTCTTCTGCAGGGCTATTCCTGCTGAATCGTATCCCCGGTATTCTAATTTTTTCAAACCGCCAATTAAAACCTCTACAGCTTCCCTGCTGCCGGTGTAGCCGACTATACCGCACATATATGAGCCCCCATATCGCTTTTGCTAGTTTTAGTATATCTTTTAAGCCTGTTCTTCAGCGATTATTTCTGCCAGTGAACGGGCATATTGCTCAAGTATTTCTTCTGAAGAGGGCGCTTCCAACATAATTCTTATTTTTGCTTCTGTGCCGGAAGGCCGGACCAAAACACGTCCATATTTGCCAAGTTCCTTTTCAATATTCTTGATGGCCTTAGTTATTTTTGGATTTTCCGACCAACCTTCCCTGGTGTCCACTTTTTGGCTGATCAAAACCTGGGGAAGGCGCTCAAAATTAGAAGTTAAAAGCGAAAGTGGCTGCTGCTTTTCCTGGACTATTTTCAACAGCTGCAGCGCGGTGAGCAGACCATCTCCGGTAGTGGCATACTCAGAAAAAATAATGTGTCCTGACTGCTCCCCTCCCAGGTTAAAACCGCCTTCAATCATCTTTTCAAGCACGTAGCGATCGCCCACTTTGGTCCGGATCACTTTTAAACCATGTTTTTCTGCTAAAATATCCAGCCCCCCGTTACTCATGACAGTTGCTACCAGGGTATTATTTTTTAACAGACCCTTTTCAGCCATATCGACAGCGCAGATCGACATTATTTTATCGCCATCGACAATATTGCCTTTTTCATCAACAGCGATAAGGCGGTCTGCATCTCCATCAAAGGCCAGGCCAATAGAAGCATTGGAATTAATTACTGCTTGCTGCAAATCCCTGGTATCGGTGGCGCCGCAATTAACATTAATCAGGTTTCCATCCGGATCATCATGAAGCATTTTAACCGTGGCCCCGAGCTGCTGCACCAGTTCTCCGGCCACCCTGCAGGCAGCCCCGTGGGCACAATCCATAGCGATGTGCAAGCCTTTAAGAGAAACCGAGTTTTTTCTTAAATGNTCTAGATAGATCTCCCTGGCATTTCCATCGTAAAAAGCCTGGCCAAGCCCTGACCCTTCGGGACGGGGCAGAGCATCCTCTTTTTGTTTATAATATTTTTCAATTTCTTCTTCCAGGGCATCGGGCAGCTTATAACCGCTGTGGTAAAATATTTTCAGACCATTATCCTCGATAGGATTGTGAGATGCGGAGATAACTACTCCTGCAGAAGCCTTCAGGTGCCTGGTCAGGTAGGCCACTGCCGGTGTGGAGATGATCCCGAGAAGACGAACTTCACCGCCTACAGAATTAATCCCCGCTGCAAGAGAACCTTCCAACATCGAACCGGAAAGACGGGTGTCACGCCCGATCAGGAAAAGTGGATTTTCCTGCCCACGACCTAAAAACCAGGCCGAAATTCTTCCTATTCTATAAGCCATTTCTGGGGTCAAGTCACGATTTGCTACACCCCTGATTCCATCAGTGCCAAATAATTTTTCCAACAGCAAACCCCCTGTCTAATTATTATTTTACGATGCTTCTAATTTCCTGTATATTAGATGTTCATATATACTGGTAACCTGGGATTGGATCTTTAGCAGAATAAATGCTTAACTATTGTTATCTTCTTCTTCTTCCGGTTCCTCAATACGTTCGAATTCCAGCCGGATGCTGATTGTTTCCGGATCAATCAGTAAACCGGTTAGCGGTGATTCATCTTCATCATAGGCAGCAGGCTCCAGCTCAATTCTTTCCACATACTTCATGCCGGTCAACTCGATCAGGACCATAATTCGTTCAACCTTTTCAAACTTCGATGCAGGAGCCCCGACCAAAACCGAATCCGGTTCAAGAGAATAATCGGCCAGCTGCCAGCCTTCTGCCGGTTCGCCGAATATTTCGGTTTCCACCGTAAACTCATCTGATAAATAAGCTTCAATTTTAATCCTGACCTGTTCCGGTTCAAATGAAATCAGGCTCAAACCACGGGGTGTTCTTCCCTGGACCCGGACCAGGTGGCTGCCCGGTTCTTTATCGGTTAGATCGATAAAAGCATCCATATCCTGTGTTGTTACATTTTCGAAGTTTTCAGGCAGACCTTCCAATGTCAAATCAACAGAGGAAGGCATCTCGGTGACTACGTAATCCTGGTGTAAATTTTCCACCCTCAGGGGTACTTCCTGAAATTCTTCTCTAGAGGGAGTAGTCTGGGTAATTTTATCTCCCGTTACGAAAAGCCATAGTATAAGAGCCAGGAAAATGGCCATGATACGGGCGAAATTGTTACTGCGCAAGAATTTTTCCATAGCTATTTACCAGTCCTCCATGACCTAAAACTAAAGCTGTCTGAACGCTCCGGCTTGCATAAATCAGTAATCATTTTCCTCAGTTTTTTCTCATCAAGATAACGGGTTAAAACCCCGTCGTGGGCAATAGAAATAATCCCGGTTTCTTCAGAGATGATGATCGCGACTGCATCAGAATGCTCAGTTATACCGATCCCGGCCCGGTGCCTTGTGCCCAATTCTTTACTTAAATCTGGATCCTCGGTCAAGGGAAGGTAACAACCGGCAGCAACAATTTGATCACCGCGGATAATTACCGCTCCGTCGTGAAGAGGGCTGCGGGGGAAAAAGATATTGACTAGTAGTTCTGCAGTAACAAGTCCATTTACAGCAATACCGGTTTCTACCCAGTCCTTTAAACCGGTGGAACGTTCCATCACTATCAAGGCCCCAATCCGTCTTTTAACCAGGACGGGAATGGCCTTGGTCATCTCATCAAGCATTTTTTCAAAATCCTGGGTAGTCCAACTCCAGTACGTAGTTTTAAATATTTTTCCGCGTCCGAGCTGTTCGAGGGCCCGGCGTAGTTCAGGCTGAAAAACTATTGGTATAGCAATCAAACCGACTGTCATTGTCTGACGTAAAGTCCAGTGGAGGGTATCAAGCCCAGTATGATCGCTGATTACCATGGCCAGAAGCAGTAAAATTAAGCCTTTAACCAGTTGCTCTGCGCGGGTGCCGCGAATAATCAGAATGATGCGGTAGAAAACGTAGGTCATTATTATTATATCAATTATATCGCGCCATTCAACATTTAACTGAAGAATTGCTGCAATGATCCGATCCAGGATGGCCAATTTTTGTTGTTCCCTCTTCTATAGATTTAGGCAAAAGAAAAACATCTTTTTTCCCTTTGAATACCTTTTTTTATTCTATACCGTTCGCGCAAATACCTGCAACAGGGTAAAATAGTTACTAATACCCTAACAATTAGAGTATTTGCACATTAATTTATTGCATCAGGTAAAACAATGCCAATTTGATTTCGACAGTTATTACAACAAACACCTTCGAGACCGCTCAGGCGAACCCGGTAGCCACTGCGTTCGATTAAAAGGTTGCCGCAGTAAGGGCAAACCGTATCAGCGGATCCGGGAAGATTAATATTGCCCAGGAAAACATAGCGTAAGTATTTATGAGCTGCTTCCCTTGCTTTTTCCATGACCTGCGGAGGGGTTGAAGGCAGATCAAGTTTATACTGCGGAAAATAACGGGAGTAATGCAAAACCAGGTCCGGGCTTAGATCACCCAGCCAGCGGGCAAGCTTTTCCTGTTCTTCCATGCTGTCATTAACAGTAGGGATTAATAAACAGGTCACCTCAACGTGACATTCCTTAACAGCTGCTTCTACCGTCCTGATAACCGGTTTTCTTGAGCCCTGGCAATACTGCCTGTAAAAAGAATCATTAAAAGCTTTGACATCAATATTCATGGCATCGATGAAGGGCAGCAGTTCTTTAAGCGGTTGACTATTGATATAGCCGTTTGTAACCAGTACATTTTTATAGCCGTGCTCATGGAGCAAACAGGCCGTGTCGTAAACAAATTCATACCAGATCAGAGGCTCGTTATAGGTATAGGCAACACCGGGCACATTGCCGGGTCCGCCTTCGCTTTCCAGAATTTTTAGGATATGAGCCGGGCTAGTTACCTCTGCCGCCGGCTCCGGCTGACCGCGGGCCAAAGTCCAGTTTTGACAAAAAGAACAGAGTAAGTTGCAGCCAAAAGTGCCTACCGATAAAATCGAATGCCCGGGATAAAAATGATAAAGCGGTTTTTTTTCGATTGGATCCCGGTTCACAGCCGCCAGGTGCCCGTAATTCATGCTGTAAAGTTTATCTTCCTTTGCTTGCCGCACTCCACAGGTGCCAATTTCACCTTCACCAAGCAGGCAGCCGTGTGGACACAGCAAGCATCTGATCTTTTCTTCAGTTTTTTGATAAAATCTTGCTTCCTGCAATTTATGATTCTCCTTGCCGGTCATGTCTTTAACTTGTCATTCAGTAAACCGGGTTACTTTAAACCGGTAAAGTTCCATCTGCTCACCGGGAACTATGCCTGCTTTACGACGGGCAATATCAATTTGTTGATCAACACTGTCGACCCCTTCGAGATCTGGAAGCAGTAACCCGCTTTTCTGACCACTGCGGACCATGATCCCGTATTTTTTTTCATCCAATTCTGCTTTGCTTTTGACTATTTCTAAAGGACTGAGAACATCGACTGAAAAACTTAACTCTGCCACTTCTTCTTTTGTTACAGGCGGGAACCGCGGATCCTTCAGGGCAGCACTGATTGTATTGGCGGCAATCTCTTCAGCTAAATTTTGCCGCACCGGCTCAAACGTCCCGATGCAGCCACGCAGTTGACCATCCTTTTTTAGGGAAACAAATGCTCCGGCCTTTTTTTCGTACTCCGGAGGCAGATAATCGGGCAGCTTCGGCAGGCTTCCCTCTTCGAGATAGTGCTCCAAAACTTTCCGGGCCAGATCAGCTGGATGCGGTTCCGGGTCAGAAAAAATCATTTTCCCAGGCCTCCCTTCATTGTGGGCAGAAGCAAAAAAGAAACTTTACCTATGGATAAAGAGCAGCAACCAAATAGCCAACACCGAAAGGACCTTCATAGGAGATAATTTCAGGTTTAAAATCATATTCGTGAAGCATGCCAAGGGCAATTACAAATGAACGCAAGCCGCACTCACCTGCTTCTTCAACAAGGCTCTGATCAATGTTAAGGATATCTTCAACACGCCTGTCCCGAATGTAATTTACCAGCAGTTGATCAAATTCTTTGCCCCGGGGATTAAAACCGGCCGGTGCGCCAGGGGTAAGACGATGTGAAAGATCACCGCTGGCTATAACAGCAGTAGCTATTCCCCTTTTTTCGACAGCTTTATTGAGTGTCTGCCCAAACTGGTAGAGTTCATGGTAAGATTGAAATCCAACGTTAATGTGCATGCCGGAAGCAAAAACTCCGGCCTGTTGCAGGTAATAGAGAGGCACCATGGCCCCGTGGTCGAGTGTTGCCCCACCCGTGAAAAGTTGATCGTTATCACCAAGCAGAACCGGCTTTACCGGCTCATCCGAAGCTTCTTCCACCAGATGGTCAATAATCTGACGATCTGTTTGCATGTCAAGTCTTATCCCTGAAAAACCAAACTGTCCGAAATCTCCNGATAATTTTTCCCGGGTCAGAACAGCCGGCCCTTCATGCATAATCCTGCCGTGGGGAGTAATAACAATCAGGAGTTCCGGTTGAACATCCTTAACGCGATCACTTAAAAACTTCATGCCTTCAACAGTTTGCTTTACCTTGCTGATTTCACCACGACCGATTTCAGGAATAATAATCGGCGGATGGGGAGAGAGACCAATAATTGAAAGCATCACTAATACACCTGCCTTTATTCCAGTGGTTTAAACTTGAAAACCAAAGTTTGTTTGAACTCCAGGCCGGTTTTCTTACTTTTAGTATAGCAAATAGTGAAGCTGCTAACAATTGTTTGCCCTGCAAGTCACAACATTAACTCTAAACTGACTGCTGCCGGGTAAATCATTAAATATGATTAGTCCTTCTAGATAGAAAACCGGAAGCTGATCTTTGCCAGCTTCCAGCTCTATTTCTGCCCGATATAAGATTTTTTTCCAAGCAATCTTTTAAATGTTACATCATAGCAACCAGTCATTAAGTATTTTAGCTGCAGACTGACAAAAAGCTACTCAGTCTTCTTTTTAAGCGGAACTAATTGATTTTTGATAACAATGAAGAGCATACCTAACACACAACCGAACAGGGCAATAATCATAACTGTAAGCTGGTTGGTGCCGCCGCCAGTTAGCGGCAGGGCTACAGGTTCGTCGCCTTTATCATATTTGTCCACAGGTTTTTTAATTGCT
>SL_5KL_010_SEDDRAFT_10000204_pt1 | contig 37191 bp, 31 predicted proteins | sample SodLakKL_010_SED_FD_9118 | JGI IMG/M metagenome (IMG submission 9118)
AGTGAGTTTAAAGTGTTTTGTTTATTTTGTTTAATGCCTTAAAGATAAGCATTTTAGCTCACTTCCGTTATTTTTTATTTTAGATTTTTAGGTTATATATTATTGCCGTTTTAAAAATAAATTTACATTTGCAAACTTACTGATAATTGCAGCTGTTTTATAATTATTATTATTAAAACGCTAAAGATTAACAAGTTAACAATGTTTATACTGATTTTTTATGATGTAATTAATTTTAAAATGTTTAGCGATATGGAATAACAATTTTGTTAATTGTTGTTTCTTTTGAGTGTTTAACTATAAGCGTTTAATTATAACCATTTCTTAATAATTTTTCAACACGATAAAACTATGAAAACGATAAATTTTTTGGCTGCTTTATTTTTGGTATTTATATTTGGTTGCATAACCAAAGATAAAACAACACTTGAAAGCGGGTCAGACAAAACCGATATATCACAATCAAAAAAAATTGCTTCAATGGAATCAGAAAAAAGATTAAACAAATTTGCATTTAACCTTTATAATAAAATCATAGATGATGAAAATCATAATCTTGTTATTTCGCCATTTAGTATATCTACTGCCATGGCTATGGCATATGGAGGTGCTGATGGTGAAACCAAAAACCAGATGAGTGAGTCATTGTTTTTTGACCCTGATATGGATATTTTTCACAAAGAATTCAGTGATCATGTATCAATGATTGAAAACCTTGCAGGAGAAGACTTAAAATTTAATATTGCAAACGGAATGTGGGTTCAATATGATTATCCTTTATTGAACTCTTATATCGAAACGATAAAAGAAAATTATGGCTCTGTTTTACATGAAGCTGATTTTAAAGATGCCCTTGAAAAGGAGAGGGAAGAAATAAATAAATGGGTTGAAGAAAAGACCGAACAAAAAATCAAGGAATTAATACAGGAGGGAGTATTGTGCGATGATACTCAAATGGTTATTGTAAATGCAATTTATTTTTTGAGTAAGTGGCTGCATGAATTTGAAGAAGAATTAACAAAGAAGAGGGAGTTTTACCCTGAAGCTTCTCATGCTGTTGAAGCTGAATTTATGGAAGAGGAAGCTTATTATAAATATTATGAAGATGAATATGCGCAGGTTATTGAAATACCATATTCGGGTGAAAATTTTTCAATGTTACTTATGTTACCCCGCGAAAATATGGGATTGTCAGATTTTGAATCCAGGCTTGATAGTGAGATTTACGACAATTATATTGGTAGTCTTGAAAGGAGTAAAGTGAATCTTTATTTACCTAAATTTAAGATGCGTTTTCATGCCAACCTGGAGGATATTATGAAGCGTATGGGTATGCCTCTTGCTTTTTCTGACAGGGCTGATTTTACGGGTATGACTGCTGAAGACGACTTAAAAATTGATCGTGTAATACATCAGTCATTTATTGAGGTTGATGAAAAAGGTACTGAAGCGGCTGCATCTACAGCTGTAACCATGATACGAAAAACCGCAATGCCCGATGACGAAAAAATAACTTTCAGGGCTGACAGGCCATTCAATTTTTTTATAAAAGATAATGTAAGTAATACTATTCTTTTTATGGGAAGAGTTATTAATCCTGCAGAATAAAAACCCATATTTTACTGTTATAGTAAATAATATTGATGGTTCAAAAATAAAAAACGCCGGAGAGCAATTATTCTCCGGCGTTTTTTCGATTCATAAAATAAAAAACATATTATTTAATCAGATTAAAACTTGTATTCGTTATCATCAATCAGTTTATCGGCTATTCGGCGATATTTATTCATTAGGTTCACACCCTCTATATCGGTTAGAGTTTTTATGGCTTCTGTCAGTTTTTCAGCTTCTTCACCTTCAGTAATAGAATAAATGGCATCTTTTGCATTTTTAAATATGACAAAGGCGGTATCATTAACAAAAACATCAAGTATATCTTTATTAATTGGGTTTTCTCCATTTAATCCTTCAAGTTTTTCCACTCTCAACACTGTTGATTCAGCCAGGTAAAGTTCCATAATCAGATCAGACAGGTTGTTAACAACTTCCTGTTCTCTCATGAATTTCCGGCCAAACTTTTGAGTTGCACTATAAACAGTTAGCATAATGACTTTTTTGAAGTTTTTTATATATCTTCGTTTCTTGTCAAAGTAAGATTCATAAGCTTTTTTATCATCAGTTATGTTGTTGATATTATTATAAAGTTCTTCAGCCGGCCCAAACAAGTCATATTCACCTTTCATAGCGCGTTTCGTAGCTGCTTCAACAACCAACAGGCGATTAATTTCGTTTGTGCCTTCAAAAATCCTGTTGATACGTGAATCACGATAGGCTCGTTCAACATTCATTTCAGCAGAATAACCCATACCACCGTGAATTTGCACGCCTTCATCGACTATAAAATCCAGCATTTCTGATCCCCAAACCTTGAGTATTGCATCTTCTACCGCATAGTGGGCGATACCTTCAATAGCAGCCATGCCATGGTCTTTTCCTTCGCTTTTATATTTATCAATCAATATATCAACATCCTGGCTTACCCTATAAATAGCAGATTCATGGGCATAACATTTTACTGCCATTTTAGCCAACTTTTGTTTAATTGCACCAAATGAGGATAAAAGCGAACCAAACTGTTTACGCTCATTTGCATAGCGTACAGAATCTGTAATAGTTTGTTTGGCAGCCCCAATAACATTAGCCCCAAGTTTCATGCGGCCCAGGTGAAGTATATTTAATGCAATTCTGAAACCTTCACCTCGTTTCCCCAGCATGTTTTCAACCGGGACCTTTACATCATTATAGTATATTTGAGTAGTTGAAGAACCTTTAATACCCATTTTGTGTTCATCCGGGCCAATAACAACCCCCGGCCAGTTACTTTCTACAATAAAAGCACTTAAGATACGGTCATTTTCAACCTTAGCAAAGACTACCTGTGTGTCGCAGAAACCACCATTAGTTATCCACATTTTTTGCCCGTTAAGGATATAATATTTACCATCTTCACTCAACTTTGCATTTGTTTTACCCGAATTTGCATCACTACCGGCTCCCGGCTCAGTGAGGCAATATGCACCTATTAATTCTCCGGTTGCAAGCTTGGCCACATACTTATTACGTTGATCATCATTGCCATAATACATTATTGGCATGGTACCAATGCCACAATGACACATAAAAGCAACAGAAAACGAATAGCCTGCACCAATAACTTCGGCAACAAGCATTTGAGTCAGGAAAGATTGTTCAAAACCATTGTATTGCTCAGGTATAGCAATTCCAAGAAGGCCCAGCTCACCCGATTTTTTTAAAATATCTTTCATTAATTGACGCTCACCCTTGTCTATTTCATCAAGCTTAGGTAAAACATCTGCTTCCATAAAATCCCTGCAGGATTGGGCAATCATTCTTTGCTCTTCGTTAAACTCCTCAGGTATGAAGATATTTTTTGCTTCAACATCCTTAACAAGAAATTCGCCGCTTTTTAAATTTACATTTTCCATCAGATATATTGTTTTTGGGTTATTTTATTACAATCCAAGCGATAAAGCAATTAATTCGGCTATATCGTAGTTTTTTATTTCTTCTTCTTTATTTTTATATTTTAAGCCATCGGTCATCATTGTCATACAAAAAGGGCATGATGTAGCAATTATTCCGGCATCAGTATTCAGCGCCTCTTCGGTTCTTTCAATAAATACTTCTTTATCACCTTCCTCAGCTTCTTTGAACATTTGAGCGCCCCCGGCACCACAACACAGGGCAAAGCTTCGGTTTCTCTCCATCTCAATCATATTAGACGTGATTGATTTTAAAATCTCGCGTGGTTCTTCATATATATTATTTGCACGTCCGAAATAGCAGGGGTCGTGAAAAGTTATCCTTACATCATCAAATTTGCTTATGTCAATTTTTAGCCTACCGGCTTTTATCATATTATCAAGCAATTCAACATAGCTGATCACCTCATAATTTCCTCCCAGGTCAGGATACTCATTTTTAAAAATGTTATAGCAATGCGGGCAGATAGTTATTATCTTTTTTATTTCGTACATTCCTAATATTTCAATATTCTGCAATGCTTGCATTTGATAAAGCATTTCATTGCCGGCTCTGCGTGCAGGATCGCCTGTGCAAGATTCCTCTTTGCCCAAAACCGCATAGCTTATGTTGAGATGTGAAAGAATCTTTGCAAATGCTTGTACAACTTTTTTGTATCTGTCGTCGTAAGCACCTGCACATCCAACCCAAAACAAATACTCAGGCTTTTCGTTCCTGGCATGAAGGTCAGCCATAACAGGTATGTTTAACTTTTTATTTTCCATGTTATAATCTATTTTTTTATTTCAAGATTTTCCGACCAAATCATTCTATCTTCAGGAGAATATTGCCAGGGTGCACCATTATTTTCAATATTGCTAAAAACGGTTTTTATTCCACCCGGTGCAGAGCCTTCTTCCATCACAAGGTAACGACGCATATCAATAATCAGTTTAGGATGATCAATATTTATTGGACACTCCTGGGCACAGGCATTACAGGTTGTGCAAGCCCATAATTCTTCTTCGCTTATATAATTGCGAATAAGAGATTTGTCGTCATTGTAGTCTTTGCCTTTTTTTATTAAACCTTTACTTTTTTCCTTCATCCTGGCTCTTAAATCCATCATTATTTTTCTTGGTGAAAGTTTTTTACCTGTAATATTAGCAGGACATACTGAGGTGCACCGGCCACATTCTGTACAAGAGAGCGAATCGAGGTAGTTTTTCCACGAAACGTCTTCGGCGTCGAGTATTCCAAAACGTTCAACAGGTGCTTCTTCAGGGGGGTCGGCAAAAGCTGTATCAGGATTCATCATCATTTTAACCTCGCGGGTTATATTTTCCATGTTGGGAAGCTTGCCGAGAGGATCAAGGCGGGAGAGAAATACGTTAGGCACCGACATAAACACATGTAAATGCTTTGAGTATGGTAAAATATTAGCAAATAAAAATATCAAAAGAATGTGTGACCACCAATGTACTTCATGATGCACATAAATTGTATCAACAGTTATGTTTGAGTAAATTCCGGCCAAATACATGCTTACAGGATAAACTCCATGTATTTCTTCGCCAATATTGGTTTGATATGCAACATAACTGGAATTTAAGCCTAAAAGCGTAATCATCAGCAGCAAAATGATTGTAAGAGCAATCTTTGCATCGACATGCGAAACTTTTTTCATTTCGATACCTTCAAAACGCTTGACATGCAGGAATATCCTGCGGCTCAAAAATACAATTATAGCTACTGTTATTATTAAAGCAAAGAGGTCACCTGCACCTATCAAAAAGTCGTATAAACCTCCCAATATATAAAGTGAGCGTTCAGCACCTATTAGCCCATCAATAACCATTTCGATGCTGCCAAAAAGCATCACAATAAACCCCCAAAAAACAAATGCATGCAAAATACCGGTAAAAGGTTTACGAAACATTTTCGATTGTGCAATAGCAACTTTAATCAACAAATTGATACGTTTGCCGATATTACGCACCGGAAATGCCGGCTTTGTCAACATGAAAAGCCTTACATATCTTGATGCAGTGAAACCAAAAACCGCTAATGTTATTATCAGGGCTATAGCAAAGATTATTTGATCCATATTGTTTATATTTACAATGTGTCATTACAAAAAATAAGAACTTCCGGGCTTATATTATTTTGATTTTGCTTCTTTAGCAGCTTCAACCAATTTGGGAAGCACTTTAGCGGCATCTCCTACAATGCCGTAATGTGCTGCTTCGAAAATAGGAGCATCCTTATCATTATTAATAGCTACAATATATTTAGATGAGCTGACGCCTGCAAGGTGTTGTGTTGCTCCTGAGATTCCAATGGCAATATAAAGGTTTGGAGCAATAATTTTCCCTGTTTGTCCTGTATGTTCCTCATGAGGCCTCCAACCTTCATCAGAAACAGGTCGTGAACATGCTGTTGCACCACCCAGTGTTTCCGCCAGTTCAATTAGCGGTGTCCAGTTATCGGGCGACTTCATTCCACGTCCACCTGCAACAACTATCTCGGCATCGGTAAGCAATAATTTACCAGTTTGTTTTTCTACATCTTTAACCTTTGTCTGAACTGCTGATTTATCAATATCAACCGATGCTTCTTCAATAGTAGCATCATTTGATGTTTCAATCAAATCAAAGGAATTTTGTGCAAGTGTAATTATTTTTACCCCGGTTTTTAATTCCATATGAGCAAAGGCATTACCCGAATAGACCTTTTTATTAACAACAAAAGGTTCGGTACTCAAAGGTGGTTTGGTAACACCCGAACCAACGGCAGCTTTAAGTTTTACCGATAATCTTGGAGCAATCGCCTTTCCCATATTATTATTTGCAATTACAATAACTTCAGCTTTCTCTTTTTGGGCAATCTGAGCTATTGCAGAACTATATGCCCTGGTATCAAATGTTTTAAATATTTCGTTTTCAAGTTTTAGAATTTTTTTTGCGCCAAATTTACCAAGCTTGGTAAGCTCATCATCTGCTACACTACCAATAGATATGGCCGTGGTTGAAGTGCCAAGCATTTCAGCTACCTTGTTACTATATGAAACAAGTTCAAATGAAAGTTTTTTGAACTTACCATCCCAATTTTCAGTGAATACTAATACTGACATATCTTATAATTTTATTTGATTAACAACTAATTAAATAACCTTTGCCTCGTTTTGTAGTAATTCTACAAGTTTTCCGGGATTGTCCTCTTCAATAAAAACGCAATCAGGCTTAGGTTGAGGAGGTTCAAAGGTCACAACTTCGGTAATGATATCAACATCAACAGGCTCCATTACCTTAATTGATTTAGTTCGTGCTTGCATTATGCCACGCATGGAAGCAATTTTAGGTTCTATAGCTATACCTTTTTGAACAACGGCTATACAAGGTGTAGGAATAGTGACGGTCTCCTTGCCACCGTCAATTTCCCTGGTAATGACAGGTTCATCATTATCAATATTTAAACCGGATACAGCTGAAACCGATGGATAGTCCAGAAATTCAGCTATCATGCTACCTACCGTAGATCCGTTAAAATCGCTTGATTCTATACCTGCAAAAATAATATCAAACTGTTCTTTTTTTATAACTTCAGCCAGTTGAGCAGCTACCTGGTAAGCATCTTCAGGTTCTGCATTTATACGTATGGCATCGTCGGCTCCTATAGCCAAAGCTTTGCGAATTGTAGGATCTGCAGCTGAAGTGCCTACATGACCAACAGTAACTTTATTTACACTGTTGGAAGTATCATCCCTTAATTCCAATGCACGTGTTAGCGCCAGCTCATCCCAGGGATTAATAACCCATTGTACTCCAGTAGAATCAAACCTGGTGTTGTTGTCAGTAAACTTAATCTTAGTAGTAGTGTCCGGAACATTACTAATACAAACTAAAATCTTCATTGATAGTTTTTTTATTTAGTTTCTACTATTATTATTTTAAAGAAAACTTAACAGAACAAGTGTTCAAATATCATGAAATGAGTAACTTATTCTGTTATCCAATTCGTTTGCTCTTAAAGAAAAGAGCGCACAAATATAAAAAAAAAGTGTAAACAATAAGAATTGAAAAACCTATGCTTTATAATACATTAAATATGTAAAACATCCGTCAAAGTTAAGAAAAATATAAAAGATTTAATTTAAATCATTTAAATACACACTTAGTTTTAGATACAGGTGTTATAAATGATCAATTATTACCGGTTTTATTAAAATTAATAAGTTCTTTTGCAGTTTCTCTTGCTGAATCAGTTAAAGATTCTCCTCCAAGCATTTTTGCCAGCTCCTCTATTCTTTCTTTATCGGTTAGTTTCTTAATTTTCGTTTTTGTTTTTTGATTTTCTATTTCCTTATAGACGAAAAAATGGCTCTTGCCTTTTGAAGCAATTTGAGGCAGATGTGTAATGCAAATTACCTGCATGTTTTTTGCCATATCCATAAAAATAGCAGCAACTTTTGAAGCTATTTCTCCTGAAACACCTGTATCAATTTCATCAAATATTATTGTCGGCAAAAGTTTATTTTGATTAATAAGAGATTTGATACTAAGCATTAATCTTGATATTTCGCCACCTGAAGCTATTTTTGATATATCATGGAGCTCTCCGCCAAGGTTGGCACTAAATTTAAATTTTATTGAGTCTAAACCAAAAGGTGTAAAAACATTGGTTTTCGTGTGTTCAATCTCAAAACGCGCATCTTGCATACCCAGGGTTTTTAATAAACCGGTTATACGTTCTTCAATTATGGGAATATTTTCCTGACGGGATTTTGATAATTTATCCCCTAATTCAAAAACATCTTTTTCACTCTTTAATAGTTGTTCTTTTAAAGACTCAATTTCATCATCTAAATATTCGATATTTTCAATTTTGTTTTCATAATTATTTTTTATTTTAATAAGCTCATCCGCGGAAGAAGCATTATGCTTCATCATGAGTTTGTTCAATGTATCAAACCTTTCAGTAAGCAAAGAAATTCGTTCGGGATCAAAAACCACCTCATTTGAAATCATTGACAATTCATTGCTGATATCTTTGAGTTCAATGTGAAGAGATTTAAGCCTGCTCATCAAATCTCCATATTTTTTATCATATTTTTCGATAGGCTGAATAAGGTTCTGTAAATTTAAAAATTCACTTAAAAGGTTTGTTTCTGATTCGGCAAGTATGTAATAAGCATTTTGCAGATTTTGTTTTATTTCGGAGGCATTGTTTAAAATTTGCAGCTCCGATTCTAGTTTTTCAAAATCTTCTGTTTCCGGTAAACCGGCTTTATCAAGCTCTTCATGTTGAAATTTATAATAATCAAGGTTGTTGCGTGCTTCCTTTTCTTTTTCAATAAGTTGATCGAGCCGGCTTTTTAGTGTGTTATAATTAACAAATTTAGTATAATATTCATTTAACAGGTTAAAATGAGAACAGAAACTATCTAAAACATTAAACTGAAAGTGTTTTTTATTAAGCAACAGGCTTTCATGTTGAGAATGAATATCTATTAGCTTTTCCGAAATAGATTTTAATAAGTTTAGAGTAACGGGGGTATCGTTAACAAAAGCCCTTGATTTTCCATGTTGATTAATTTCCCGGCGCAAAATAGTATTATCATCATAATCCAGCTCATATTCATCAAAAAATGATTGCAAATCGTAATCCTTGATAGAAAATATTCCTTCAACTATACATTTTTTATTTTTATTAAATAAAGCTTTTGTGTCGGCCCTTTGGCCAAGTATAAGTGATAATGCACCTACCAGTATCGATTTACCTGCGCCCGTCTCGCCGGTTATTATAGAAAGGCCGGTATCAAAATCAATATCTAATTTTTCAATCAGTGCGTAATTTTCAATTTGCAGGTGTTTTAGCATATTGTTTTTCTAAACGAATAATTATTAGATTCTCAACCAGGCAGTGAAAAAATTATCTGTTAATTTAAACCAAAATTAATGTATAAAATTAAAATAATGTTTAAGAATTAAATAAATTTTATTTTTTTACTTAAATTCTTTTTTAGATGGTTTTTTAAATACCAATTAATCAGATTAAAAATATATAAAAATAATCTTTTCTGTTATAAAACTGCCTTTTTGACATAGATGGTTATGAAACTTAATTATAATCTGTAATACTTGTAATACAGCTTAATATAATAGCGGTTGTTATAAATTCCCGGATTTTTTGTTTTGATTGACATGATTAAAAATATGTCATAATTACAAAAACTGATGTTGGCACAATCATTGAATGTGTACAATACGATAATTAAAAACATATTTGAAAATCAAATCTAGTAATAGAAAAAATAAAATACTAAAAAAATGGGTAAAATAATAGGAATAGATTTAGGTACTACTAATTCATGTGTATCAGTGATGGAAGGAAATGAGCCTGTTGTTATACATAACAGCGAGGGTCGCAGAACCACTCCATCTTTGGTTGCATTTACTGAAAATGGTGAAAGAAAAGTAGGTGATCCTGCCAAAAGGCAGGCGATCATAAATCCTGAAAAAACCATTTATTCGATAAAGCGTTTTATGGGGATGCCTTATGATGGTCTTACCAAGGAGAAGGAGCGGGTCAGCTATGAGGTTGTAAAGGGAGAAAACAATACAACCCGGGTAAAAGTAGATGACCGTAAATATACGCCACAGGAGATTTCTGCGATAATATTGCAGAAGATGAAAAAGACTGCTGAAGATCATCTTGGGCAGGAAGTTAGTGATGCAGTAATTACTGTACCTGCATACTTTAATGATTCACAGCGTCAGGCAACTAAAGAGGCAGGTGAGATCGCAGGTTTAAAGGTGCATAGAATAATTAATGAGCCAACCGCAGCTTCACTTGCTTATGGATTGGATAAAAAGAATAAGGATATGAAAGTTGCCGTTTTTGATTTTGGCGGTGGAACTTTTGATATCTCAATAATGGAGCTTGGCGATGGAGTTTTTGAGGTAAAATCAACTAAAGGTGATACACACCTTGGTGGTGATGATTTTGATGATATAATAATCCAGTGGCTTGCCGATGAATTTAAAAAAGATGAGGGGTTAGATCTTAAAAAGGATCCAATGGCATTGCAAAGGTTAAAGGAAGCAGCTGAAAAAGCCAAAATAGAACTTTCAAGCTCTACTTCAACCGAGATAAACTTGCCATATATTATGCCTGTTGATGGTATACCTAAACACCTGGTAAGAACATTGACAAGAAGCAAATTTGAGCAGCTTTGTGACAAGCTTATACAACAAACAAAAGGGCCCTGCGAAGAAGCACTTAAAGATGCCGGTCTAAAAGCTTCAGATATTGATGAGGTTATACTGGTAGGTGGGTCAACACGTATTCCTGCTATTCAGAAGCTGGTTGAAGACTTTTTCGGAAGAAAACCTTCAAAAGGAGTAAACCCCGATGAAGTTGTTGCAATAGGTGCAGCTATTCAGGGTGCTGTTCTGAGTGGTGATGTTAAAGACGTGTTGTTGCTGGATGTAACGCCGCTTTCACTGGGTATTGAAACTTTGGGTGGAGTTATGACAAAACTCATTGAGGCTAATACCACTATACCGACAAAGAAAACAGAAACATTTTCAACTGCGGCAGATAATCAAACATCTGTAGAAATTCATGTGCTTCAGGGAGAAAGGCCAATGGCTAAAGATAACCGCACTATAGGCCGTTTCCATCTTGATGGTATTCCTCCAGCACCAAGGGGTGTACCACAAATAGAAGTTAGCTTTGATATTGATGCAAACGGTATATTGAATGTATCAGCCAAAGATAAAGCTACAGGAAAATCACAGGATATACGTATCGAAGCTTCCTCCGGATTGTCGGAAGAGGAGATTAACAAAATGAAAGAAGAAGCCGAAGCCAATGCCGAAAAAGACAAAAAGATTAAGGAAGAGACAGAAAAAATTAATTCGGCTGATAGTTTGATATTCCAGACCGAAAAACAGCTTAATGAATTTGGTGATAAAATACCCGCAGAAAAGAAAGAGCCTATTGATAAGGCATTATCTGATCTTAAGGAAGCTCACAAAAACCGGGATATACAAGCTATTGATACCTCAATGGCAGCACTTAATAGTGCATGGCAGGCAGCAAGCGAAGAGCTTTACAAAGCATCGCAAGAAGCCGGAGCAGGCGGAGCAGATTCGCAAGACCAACAGCAACAACAGCCCGGCTCAGATCAAAGTGATAAAGGTGATGATGGCGGAGACGAAGGCGATGTAACCGATGTGGATTATGAAGAGGTGAAGTAAGCTTGCCAAAAAATAACTAAGCAAACCTGATATTGCTTATATAGTTCATAGACCATCATAGATTGTAATTAGCAAAAAACCGGTGAAATTATCTGGTTAAACAAAAAAAAGCGGGGAATATAACCCCGCTTTTTTAATTGCTTTTGAAAGGTTAAATGCTTTTTCAATGAGCTACTTCTAATAAGCCCGGATATAATAAATAAACTAATTTAAAAATTTTATTTGCGATCAAAAAAAGGATTTTTGGATGTTGCACTCAAAGGTATTCCATAAATAATTTTTACGTTACTGTTTAGTAATTCCAATTCTTTTGCAGCATAGCCAATTGTATACATCATCCTGTTGTCTACTCTAAAATCAGCTGCCATACCTGAGGCAGAGCCCAGAGCAATCCCAAGATCACCGGTGTTAAAGGCACAAGGGAATTCAGGATGTTTGTCTTTTTCTTCACAATTAGCAAAACCACAAAGCCCGCATAATTTTAATCCTATTGATTGAAAACGAGTGCCTATCAATACTACAACATCAGCATAGTCGCTAACATTTTGTGCATCTCTCAAAAAAATATTATTATTATTCTCCTTATTGCCTATATCTTTCATTTTTTTGGCTAAAGATTTTATGTGGCTGTCAGTTAAGATTGCCATTTCCAGATTGTTTATGCCTTTAGCCTTTGGTGCTGTGCGCGCAGCAACTAACATTTTCCTGGCAATTTCGATAAGCGACTGTTTTATGATTTCAATTTCTTTGATATTAGCCATATAATTTTATTTGTATTTGTTATCTAAATTAATAAATATATTTACCGGAAGTAATTAATAGTTTATTTACTTATTAAAATGATCTTATTTTGGATTGTATAAAACTACAGGGTGGCCGGCAAACAGGGATTTAAAAATATATATTTAACTGTCGGCAAACTTAGCTATCCGTTCAATATATTTTAACGGTACCACTGTATTATGGTTTTGATTATTATATTTAGCCAGAATCATTTCGACGTTTTCGTCTTCCCGGCTGGGTTTATTAATGAAATTTTTTCTGTATAAAAACATTACAACATCCGATAATTCACTAAGAAAAACAGGAATATCTTTTATTGAAGGATTTTGCAACATATTGTATTCTAACCCGTATCCCTGAAGCTGCGAAAAAAGCACTATAGGAACATTGATTTCTTTGGCTATACTTTTTATGGTATGGACAATAGTGTTGAGTTGTTCCTCCCTGTTGTTATTATCACCGTAGCCGGTTCTTAACAACTCGAGGTAGTCTATTATTATCAGCTCTACATTATAATTAAATTTTAATTTTCGCGATTTGCTTTTTAGATCATCAGAAGAAAGATTAGGTGAATCGTCAAGATAAATTTTGGCTTTTGCAATATTACTGATGGTTTTATACAAATGATCCTTTTTGTATAATTCCACATCAATGTTTCTTAACTTACCAATTGACATGCCTGTTTCGCTTTCAATAATGCGATTTGTGATTTTTTGACTTGAACGTTCGGAAGAAAAAATTGCAACCGAGTGACCATTTTTTATGGCAATGTTATTGGTCATAGACAATAAAAAAGCGGTTTTGCCCATTCCCGGCCTAACCGCAATAGTTACCAACTGTCCTTTTTGTAAGCCGGAGGTGATTTTGTCTATTTCAGAAAATCCGGTTGAAAGGCCATTTGGCGTGTTATCCATTTCTATGTTTTTCTGAAGTGTTTGGTTTACTATTTCGCCTATGCTAGTGAACTCAAACACTTCTTGCTGCTCAGTTATATCCATGGTGTTTTCTTTCATAATTTAAAAAGTTTTTTATTTATAAATTTTAAAGATTATCAATACACATACATACAAAACATACAAATATATAAACAGGTTGTAAAATATAATTAACTATCATGCCTGTTCAATTGTGCAGGATAAATTCAATTCATCCATTATTTCATTCCATGAATCCAGCATATCCTCTTCTCCTTCATAATAAAGGTATATTATTTCTGTTTTATTACCATTTTTTTTATAGCTTTCAATCATTTCAAGCATTTTGTATATGTAATTTGAAGAACTGGTATTATAGTAGTTAACATTAAACCTTAAGGTAATAGGGTCATTTCTGGTTTTGGTAAACTCTTTTATCCAATTTAATATAGGCTTGAAAAATTCAATTGGATTATTCGGATATGAATTTCCGAAAATTTCAAGGTTACCTTTTTTGGAATCAAAATATATTCCAAAAGTCGTTTTGGTAGGATCTATAACCAGATCATTCATCTTGTCATGTTTATATTTAAAATGATTTTTTGATTAATAAAAACTTATTTTGACTTTTATGTTGTTATGCTTTTTGTCTGCTGCTGGCGGATTTGAAAAATGATATTTTCAAATGAAAGTAATTTCATAATATTCCAAATTTACTAAAATATTATTGATTATTGTCATAAAACTGCATAAATTTTCAGAAAAAAGCAAAATAAACAAGCTTATAAAATTGTTTATTGGCAGGATTATCCAGTTTATTTTTAAAAATTATTTTTTTAGCCGGATTATATTTTTACAATTCAAAAAAAAGTTTTTATAAAATTGTCGGGTATTTTTATAATTTACAAACAATGGCAATTTTTTTAATTTCTGAACGCAGGTACATATAATTTTGTTCTGATAAATATGACAAGTTTTAAAGTTTTGGTTCTATTTTCGCATAATTACCATACTGCCAGAATAATAATAAATAAGATAGCCAGGAGTTATCATTTTACTTGAATGTAAATTTTTGAAAGTATAAAATTTATTTATATCTTGCTTAAAAATATATTATCATATAAATAAAGATCAAAAAAATATGATTAAGTATTCAATTAATGATCTTGAGAAAATATCGGGTATAAAGGCTCATACTATAAGAATGTGGGAAAAGCGATACTGTATATTTAGTCCAAAAAGGACTTCTACAAATATTCGCTATTATTTAGATGAAGATGTTAAAAAGTTGCTGAATATAAGCACATTAAGAAATTATGGGCTTAAAATATCGGAAATAATTAAAATGGATTCGGTAGAAATAAATCAAAAAGTTCTTGATTTATCTGGCAGTTTGGGAGGATATGAAGGGCAAATAAATAATTTATTTGTTTCAATGATAGAACTTAATGAAGATATTTTTGAAAAAATCATGTCAGATTCAATATTGAGGATTGGGTTTGAAAAGACAGTTATACATATTATATATCCATTTCTTGAAAAAATAGGTATTCTTTGGCAAGTGGGTTCTATAATCCCCGCGCAGGAGCATTTTATATGCAATCTTATTCGTCAGAAGTTGATTGTTGTTAATGATGCTCATAAAAATATCATAAACAAAAAAGCAAAAACATTTTTGCTTTTCCTTCCTGAAGATGAGTTGCATGAACTCGGGCTTCTATTTTATTCATACATGCTGAAAAAATATGGTCATAAAGTTGTATATCTTGGCCAATCAACACCATTTAATGATCTTATAAAAACCCAACAAATAATAGATGCTGACTTTCTTTTAACACATCTTGTCACGGCAACTGTTCCTTATAAAGCTTGTGAATATATAGAGAACATATCCAAAACCTTTCCGGAAAAAACAATATTTGTTACCGGAAAGCAGGCATGCGATTATAGTGAGGATGCACCGCAAAATATTTTAATCATAAGAAACACCGAAGCTTTTAAGGAGGTACTTGATAATTTTGTTGACTAATTTTTTTAATTTTATTAAAGTTTTTACTTAAAAGTTTAAACAACCAATTTCTTTTTTAAATGCAAGACTAAAATATTGTTTATGTAAAAAATAATTATGGATTGCCGATTATATTTTACTGCAATATCCTGATAATAGTTTATAAATAATATGTTTAATTTCTTTTTTTTACCACTACTTTAAAATTTATTGAATCCGCAGGTATTATTTAGATACAGTTAATATTCGTAAACACTTTGTATCACGCTAATCAAGTAATAAAAGCAGTTAATTGGTTTGTTAACCTATCACAGGTAATGATTTATGCATAAGGGTTAAAAAATTAATTGTGTTTTACAGGTTAGTTTTTATATCCATTCTGCCGTTTATTGGCATTTTACTTTATCAAATATAAAATATAGACGGTTTTAACAGATAAAAGGGGTTTTAATTTGTTAAATTTTCTGAAAAAAATTGCAAAGTATTGTTTTATTGTTTAATTTTATGCTTAGAATCTTAAACAACAAATTTTTTTCAATTATGACTGCAGTAGAATTTAATTATAAACTAATAGGACTTCAGAAAAACCTGAAATATTTTGCTTATACTCTAACATCAAATTATGATGATGCTCAGGATCTTGTACAGGAAACTTATCTTAAAGCGCTTTCAAATAGAGATAAGTTTACCGTTAATACAAATCTTAAAGCCTGGACTTTAACAATAATGAAGAACACATTTATTAATAATTATCGTCAAAGTATCAGGAAAAAAACTATGCTTGATAAAACAGATGATCTCTACTATTTGAATCTTAACAGAGAGAGTAAAAATGGTTTGCCAGATTCTGAATTATCAGCAAAGGAGATAACCGAAAAAATAAATAATGTTGATAAAGAACAGAGAATGCCTTTTGAAATGTATAATCAAGGTTATAAATACAAAGAAATTGCTGAAAAATTAAATCTTTCAATAGGTACGGTTAAAAGCCGTATATTTTTCACACGAAAAAAATTAATGGCTCAATTGAAGGATTATTAATACTTCTTTTTTAATCTTATGTTACCTCGTTTTTTCCGGCTAAATGTTTTTTTAGCCGGTTTTTTTCTGTTTTCCGCATTGCAACACCCAAAAATAATAAAATATTATTGATATTCTGTCACTTACTTTGGTGTTGCAAAAAAGTGCGGAAACCAGGTGTTACCTCGTTTTTTCCCGGCTAAATGTTTTTTAGCCGGTTTTTTTATTTTATATCAAATGATTGTTTCTGTGATTTGATATTATTAATATTTATTTGATATGGAAAGGATTTTTAATGTTAATTGTTTACTTGCACCTATTTAACTATTTTTGTCAAAGCAAAACTTAAAGTTATCAAAAACATGCATGTATTCAAGTTTGGTGGTGCATCAATAAAGAGTGCTAAAGAAGTAAAAAACGCTACAGCTATTATTTCTGTTCATAAAGACAGGCCGTTGATGATTGTGGTTTCAGCTATGGGTAAGACCACTAATGCTCTTGAACAACTTACTGAATATTTTTTCCAGGGTAAAAAGGACTCATCCATCATATTATTTAATGAAATTAAGCGGTACCATATTGAAATAGCCATGGAACTTTGCGATGATAAGAATTGCGAGCTTGTTACTTCTTTAGAACAAAAGTTCAGTCTTTTGGAAAATGTTTTAAATGATACTCCCGGTAACAACTATGACTTTGAGTACGACAGGATCGTTTCATTTGGAGAGGAGTTATCTGCTATGATTATTGGTTACTATCTTAACGAAAGTAGCATACCTAATCGTTGGTTTAATGCAAAAGATATTATTATAACAGATGCCAGGTATCGCGATGCTAATGTTTACTGGGATAAAACATTTGAGGCGGTTGAAAATTTGTTATTGCCCTTTTTTAATTCTCACACTAAAGAAGCTCTTCATCCTATAGCAATAACACAAGGTTTTATTGGCGGTACTATTACAGGGTATGTCACAACTTTGGGTCGTGAAGGATCAGATTACACGGCGGCAGTTTTGGCTTATGTATTAAATGCTTATGAAGTTTGCATCTGGAAAGATGTGCCAGGTTTGTTAAATGCTGATCCGAAAATTGCCGAACAAACAAACCTTTTGCCAAATATTTCTTACCAGGAAGCTATTGAGCTGGCCTATTACGGCGCAAAAGTTATACATCCCAAAACTCTTAAGCCATTACTGAACAAAAATATTCCACTTAGAGTAAAATCATTTTATGATCCTGACGAGGAAGGAACTTTGATTAATGACAACAAAAAGCTTGACAAGCTCACCCCATCATATATTTTTAAATCAAACCAGGTTATGTTGTCAATTTCTCCTAAAGATTTTAGTTTTATTGCAGAAAAAAACCTTTCGATTATATTTTCTGAATTTGCTAAACATAATATCAGGATAAATATGATGCAAAATTCAGCTATTAGCTTTTCTGTATGTTTTGATTTTGACAAAATAAAAACACCTTCCTTAATAAATGATTTGGAAAGAATTTTTAGAGTAGAAAGCCTTTACGATAAAGAATTGTTGACCATTCGACACTATAGAAATGCTAATTTGCATCCTTTCATTAAAAACCGTAAAGTGATTCTCGAACAAAAAACATGTGATACTTTACAGCTGTTGGTTAAAAAGCAGGAATAATTAGTGTAGTGGGGTGTTTATAACATATTAATTTTTTTAAGCTCCCATGGTTTTTAATTGATATTAGCAATAGAGTGCTTCAATCTTTTCATACAAAACGTTAGCAAGTTTATATTGCGATTCAAATGTAACCCCTGCTACATGGGGCGATAAGACAATATTTTTATTATTAATAAGGTAGTTTAATGAGTCGGGCCTTTTTCCGGAGTCTAATTTTTCAAAAGAGGAACTTTCATATTCAAGCACATCAAGTGCTGCACCAATAACTTTTTTATTTTTTATGGCATTCACAAGACTATCTGTATCGACAACTTTTCCGCGCGAAGTATTTATAAAATATATGGGTTTATTTAACTTTTCAAAAAATTTATCATTGACCATATAGCGGGTTTCATCAGTAAGAGGCACATGCATACTTATTATATCTGCTTTGTTAAAAATATCTTTCGGTTTAACTTCTTCTGCAAATTGATTACCAAAACCTGTTTTATATTTATCGTAAGCAATAACTTTGGCATCAAAACCTGAAAGCCTCTGTGCAAAGGCACTGCCTGTATTACCATAGCCTATTATACCAATAGTGCGGCCTGATATTTCGTAACCCCTGTTTTCCTCCCTTAGCCATTTTCCATGTCTGATCTCATTATCGGCTTTGCAAATATTGTTCATAAGAGCCAGTAAAATCCCCAGTGCATGTTCACCAACGGCGTCACGATTGCCTTCCGGAGAGTTGATGCAATATATGTCTTTTGATTTTGCATATGTAGCATCGATATTTTCCATGCCACTTCCTATTCTTCCAACAAACTGCAAATTATTAGCCAAATCAAAAAACTCTTTATTCAAACTAAAACGACTGCGTATAATTATACCTGTATAATTAGAGGCTTCATCAAGTAACTGATTAAAGGTTATGTTAAGTTTTTCTGTACAATTAAAACCAATATTTTGGAGTTTTGATTTTAAAACAGGATGAACTTTATCTACAAACAATACATTGTTTTTAATTATTTTTTTTGTTAAGTCCATAAAGTAAATGTAATTAATAATTTACTGTTGTACTTGCTCAGTAAACCTTTGTTTGAGGGTTTCATGAAAATTTTCGATAAAATCTTCTCCGGCGTGTTGACATGCGTTACCAACTTTATCTGTTGTAAACTCCTTGTAAAACCTGGGGTTATATTCTGGTCTTGCTGAGTATATCAGTGGTACTAAGATTTTTTTTCCCTGAACAGGGTCGCCCTTACTGTCAAATTTACCTTTATTATCTTCATGGTTGCGTATAAACCAAGAGCAAACGCCAAATTTTCCGTATATAGTACTCCAGTTATCACCGCTTTGTACAACATAAACCGTATCAGCAGGGGTGAAACGATTTAATAATCTTACCAAATCAATAGCTTCAGGCTTTGTTTCGTCTTTTGGAGGTTTTTTTTCAGTAATGGTATCATCGGATAAATTAGCTCTATTATCATTTAATTCTCTGGCAGGCCGGGGATTAAAAATAAATAAATCGTAAAACATGAATATAGTTAGTATCAATACAATTCCTATTATTAACTTATTCCATAATGGGTTACCTGTAATGTCAATTTTTGCGGTTTTTGGAAGTTCTTCTGTATCCTCAATCGGTTTTTCGGGCTCGGCAAATTCCCTTTTGTCGTGTTCAAGATTATAAAAAGAAATTAGTTGTACAGTAACATTATCATCGCTGCCTGAGTTAACAGCCATATCAGTCAAACGGCAAGCTTTTGTGTATACAGGCATGGGGTCTGATAATATTTTCTTTATATTTTTTTCACTGACATGATCATACAAACCATCGGTGCATAAAAGTATCATGTCAGAATTTAGAGGAACAAGCGGATGTTCACATACAAAAGGGGAGGGGGCCTTATTTTTTCCTAACAATTGTTTTTCTTTAAAATCATTATCAGAAGCATTATTGTTAAGAGTTTCTTGTGTAAGCAAATAAAGACGTTTTCCGTTAAACAGGTACATATTACAATTACCCAATGAAGAATAATAAATTTTATTATCCCTTATCAATAGGCACAAACAACTAACGGCTGTATTTTTATAATTCTCTTCGTGTTTTCGGGCATATTCATATATATAACCCCCGGTGTAAATTAGCGCCGATTGAACGGCTTCGCGAGGATCTTCCAGGTGTTCTTTTTCCATGAAATATCTTATACGATCCAAAGCAAGGTCTTTGGCCTTTTCACCTGATTCATCATAACCATCACATAAAACAAATACATAGCCATTTGGTGAATCAAAAGCCGCATAACCATCAAAATTTGAAGGTTTAGCCTTGCCTTTATTCGAATGTATACCATATTCAAAATATTTTAATTTTTTGGTTACCATAAAAAGATTTTTTCAAGTGGTTTAAATCTTTAAATTATTTATTTGTTTATAAAATATTACATATAATTTAAATGCACATATCTTATTTTGTTTATGATCGCGATTCATTTATGTCTGTTGCTTATTTATTATTTTAAGAAAATAAATAATTCATTATTTACATGATGTTATAGCATCTTTAATTCGGTTTACTAAATTAAATAAAATATCACAAATTTGTAATACAATAATATTGTTGCAAGAAACTTGGGCAAAAATAATTTCATAGAGTTGGTTCAAATTAACTCACCATTCACAGGTTGCTTACGAAGATAATGAACTTATTGTTAGCGATCTCGAAACGTAATAGTAACGGGTAACGAGTAACGGGTATAAATTAGGACGGGGTCAACGGGGTCACCCTTCAGTTGTTACCGAATAATTAGAAACCATAACTTTATATACTTTTTTCATAAAAAAAATAAAACCTTCATAGTTAACTATTTTTATAATTGGTCACATAATCATTAAGCATAATAAAATCTTCAACAGAGAGTTGTTCTGCTCTTTTATCAAATAAAGCAGGTTTCATGGCATCACTCGAAAGATATGATTTTAAAGCATTACGTAATGTTTTTCTTCTTTGGTTAAATGCTATTTTTACGATTTGAAAAAATTGTTTTTCATTTTTGAAGTCAGTTGCATTATCTTTCAGTTTCATTCTTACCACAGCCGAAATAATATTGGGGGGAGGATAGAACACTTTATCACCAACATCAAATAATACTTCTACATCATAAAAAGCTTGGCACAAGACACTTAGGATACCATATGTTTTATTACCATGATTGGCTGCAATACGCAGTGCCACTTCTTTTTGAAACATTCCTATTATTTCGGGGATTTGAGTTTTGTGTTTAAGGGCTTTTAATACAATTTGTGATGAAATATTATAAGGGAAGTTTCCAATCAACCCATATTTTTCATTATTGAATAAAGAATTAAGGTCGTAATTAAGAAAATCGCCATAATTTATTTTTGATTCAGCATCGGGAAACTGTTTTTTGAAGTAATCTACCAATTCATTGTCAAATTCTATTCCATACCATTCAAAAGCGGGATTTTTTAAAAGGTGTTTTGACAAGATACCCATTCCGGGCCCAACTTCAAGCACTTTTTTATAATTTCCGTAACAGGTAAGACTACCGGTAATTTTTTTTGCTATATTATCATCGCGTAAGAAATGTTGCCCAAGCGATTTTTTTGGTTTAATATTCACATCAAAATTTATTAATCAAACTTCCTTATCTCTAAGATCTCTAAATCTGCTTCTTGCAGTATGCCCATAAATGCTGCCGGGATAATCGGTCATGATTTTACGGTAAAGCTCTCTGGCTACATCAGGTTTTTGGAGTATATTTTCATTTAATTCAGCTCTTTTGAATAGTGCTTCATCTGCGAGTATACCTTTGGGATATTTTTCGATTACTATTTTTAATAAACTATCTGCTTCGTTATATTTCCCGGTTTTTAAACTTAATCCGGCTTTGGCAAAATATATATCATCATTTATTTGATGGTTGGGATATTTATTTTGAATAGAGTCAAGAATTGCGAATGCTTCGTCAAATTTGTTCATAAAAGTCATTCTTTCGGCACGGGCATACATTTTAAGGGGTTTAGTGTCTTGATCAAACCCAATATTATCTTGTATTTTTAATGATAATGCCATTGCATCGTTAGCAATAAGTTTTGATGTAGCTGCTTTCAAAATATCCAGTTGTGCTTTAGCCCAATCAAACTCGCCCATATAGAACGAAAGCCTTGCGTTTTTATACTTTGCTTCATGGCTTATGGGATCATTGCTGTATGATTTGTCAACCCTCGAATACAAAAGCTTAGCATCCCATACTTTACCATTAAGTACGAGGATATCAGCTTTTTCTAATCTACATTCTGCTTTTATTTTGTTGGATAGTCTCGGCAATTCAATAATTGATTCGAGAAGCTTTATGGCTTCATCAGACTTATCAAGATAAAAAGCCTTAATATTTGCCAGGTTACGTATTAAAGGTACTGTATTATTGTGTACTCCAAATTTTTCCAAAGCTTCCTCGAAAGCCTTTTCAATCTTTTTTAATTCTTGTTTCTCATAATCGTAAGAGGCTGTAAGCCTTTGAAACTTCACGTCGAGCAATCCAACTTTAGCTTTTAGATAATAAGAGCCGGATTTTCCTTGTGCTATTAAATGATTAAAAGCTTTTTCGGCAATATCGAAATCATTGTTAGACAAACTTAATTCAGCTATTTCAAAAACTGTTTCTCCATCTTTTTGGAGCCGCCGGTCGAGTGCTTTTGCTTGCCTTAAAGCCATCTCAAAATCTTTCTGCTGAATAGAAAGCCACAACAACATTTCTGAATAAATAGTTTCAGCACCTCTTTGCTGTGAACGCTGCAATAAGACTCTCCTTAAAGCATCATTTTTTTCAAATTCAGGGTCTTTATCCAGGGCGTCCTGTAAAATACCCCTGACTTTATCCATTTTATCCGAATCAATTATTATAAGTTCAACATACTCTTTCATCATATTTTCATAATCGCCCTTTTTTTCATATATTTCTGCTATTGGGATATTAAAGGGATAACTGCTTCCCAGCATATTACGCCCCTTTTTATATACTTCCAGGGCTAAATCAATTTTATTATGTTTTAAAAAAGCATCGGCCAATCTTTCTATATCATTTGGTCTGTCTGACAAGTTATCAATAAGGCTGTTGAAATGCTGGTTTGCCCTCCTGGTATTTCCTGCTCTCATCTTTACATAGCCCAAATCAACCTTGTACCTGACATCATCGGGCTCATTTTTTATCTGAGTTTCTACTACACTCTTAGCCTGGCGAAATTCTTCGAGTTCAAGCAAACACTTAAGATAGTTATTATATATGACCTCTGTGGGTTTATCTTTAAAAAGGTCTTCATATATGACTACGGCTTTGCTATACTTACCATCATGAAAATATTGAGCAGCAAGCCTTTCATCACTTGTTTCTTCATTGGCAAAAAGTGAGGAAACTAAAATTATTAAAGATAAAAAAGAATATTTTAATATTTTATTTTTGTTTAACATACCAAAACAATTTATGATCTTAATAATATAATCGATCTGAATTGGATTGGAAACTATACAAATATTTCATGTTTCCAATAACCTGCCATACGAAGTGAACGATTTTAAAACAAATATGTTTTGAAGTTTTACCGTAAATTTGTCTGAAAAATTATTTAATTATATCAAATCCGGTGTATGGTACAAGAGCCCTGGGAATTTTCAATCCTTTTATTGTCTGATTGTTTTCAAGTATTGCCGCAATAAGACGTGGCAATGCCAAGGCACTCCCATTCAATGTATGTAAAAGTATGTTTTTGCCATGTGAATTTTTGAACCTTAACTTTATACGGTTAGCCTGAAAATCTTCGAAATTTGAAATTGAACTTACTTCTAGCCATTTGTTTTGCACAGCAGAAAAAACATTTATATCGTATGTCATTGCGGCAGCAAAACCTAAATCTCCACCACACAATTTTGAGATACGATAAGGCAATTCTAAAAGGCTAATGAGCTCAGTAACGTAATTAACCATTTCATCCAGAACTTTATAGCTGTTTTCGGGTTTTACAACCTGTACAATTTCCACTTTGTCAAACTGATGCAGGCGGTTTAAACCTCTAACATCTTTGCCATAAGAACCTGCTTCACGTCTAAAACATGCTGAATAAGCAGTGCATTTTATAGGCAGGTCTTCCTCATTGAGTATTGTATCTCTAAAAATGTTTGTAAGAGGAACTTCTGAAGTGGGTATTAAATAAAGGTTATCAAGAGGGATATGATACATTTGGCCATCTTTATCGGGTAGTTGGCCGGTTCCAAAAGCAGATGCTTCGTTTACCAGCAAAGGTATTTGATATTCGATGTAACCTGCTTCAATAGCTTTATCTATAAAAAAACTTATCAAAGCTCTTTGAAGCTTAGCTCCTTTTTCCTTATATAATGGGAAACCTGCACCTGTAATCTTATTGCCCAGCTCAAAATCAATGAGGTTATATTTACTGGCAATTTCCCAGTGTGGCAATGCGTTTTCTTCAGGCTTAGGTGTTTTGCCGACTTCATTTATTACCAGGTTATCATCTTCAGAGTCACCTCGGGGAACACTTTCATGTGGAATATTGGGTAATTGAATTAACAACTGTTCCTGCTCATTTTTGTATTGCTCAAGTTGGTGGTGTAATTCTTTGTTGATTTTTTTTAATTCAGTTGTATGCTCTTTGATTTTTTCTGCCTCATCCTTTTTCCCGGTTTTAAAAAGCTGGCCAATTTGACGGGCAAGATCATTTGATTCGGAAAGATTATTATCCAATCTTTTTTGAGTTTCCCTTCTTTTGGTATCAACTTCAATTATTTTCTCAACTATATTAGTTGCATCGAAATTCTTGACTTTTAGCTTGTCAATAACTGTTTTGGAATTGTCACGGATAAAATTTATCTGAAGCATAGTTTTATATTTTTTATAAAAAAGTCATCGTACATAATAAACTTCCATTACTCTTTCTGATGCTTTGAAGTTAAATTTTAATAATGTATAGAGGGTGCTTGATGTTTTCTGGTTTAAATAAGTGCAAAAATTGTGGATAATAATAAAATAGGTTGAACCCACGATAAGGCTCAACCTATAGGTTAAAATAACTGTATTGTAGTTTTTAACTTTTTTCAACAGGCTCAACACTAACGTAAGGCTTGTTGTCTTTCTTCTTTTTAAAAACAACATTACCATCAGCCAAGGCGTATAGGGTATGATCTTTACCCATACCAACATTAAAGCCCGGATTGTATTTTGTGCCTCTTTGACGCACAATGATATTTCCGGCCTTAGCTGACTGGCCACCAAACAATTTTACTCCAAGTCGTTTGCTATGTGACTCCCTGCCGTTTCGTGAACTGCCCATTCCTTTTTTATGTGCCATAACCGTATAATTTTAATAGTATGTTTTTATGCTGTTAACTCTTCAATTTGAATTTGCGTAAGTGGTTGACGATGCCCCCTTAAGGTTTGATAACCTTTCCTTCTTTTTTTCTTAAATATTAAAACCTTGTCAGCTTTTTGGTGCGCAAGGATTTTAGCTTTAACCTTAGCCCCTTCAACATTGGGTTTGCCTACTTTAATATTATTCCCATCGGCAAAAAGCAAAACATTATCAAATTCTACATCGCTGCCTTCTTCACCTTCAAGCCTATTTACATAAACTTTTTGATCTTTTTCTATTTTAAATTGATGACCAGCTATTTCAACAATTGCGTACATTAGATTCAATTATTATTAGTTTTAACTTCTAACTTTATATCCGTTATTTAACAATTTGCAAAGATAATGAAAAAAATTATTTTAACGTATTAAGATACGATAAAAATTTTTGATAATTATTTCTTTTTACTGAAATTTTTGCGTGTTTTGCTTGAAGCTCCCTCATTAAAAACCTTAAAATAATATTTAATACTTTTTCATTAAAGAATTTTTATCTGAGTTTCTATTGATAAAATCAGATAATTATATGCCAATTATTTTTGTTAATAATCTTCCGGAAATTTGTAAAACTGGTAATATTTTTTCAGGTTGGGATTAATTTAGGTTAACAAAACCAAAAAAAATCAAATATCTTTCTTAATGAGTAATATTTTTTATTAATTTGTCATGAAATAATTTATTAATTTTACTTTTATTGGGCAGATATCAATAAATAACAATAACTTACAAATAATTCAAATTGGTTTATATTTTAATTTAAAAACACATTATTATGTTCAAAAATCAAAATTATTTTATAACAAACCTTATAATTTACTTATTAGTTTCTGGTTTTTTTATAAGTTGTGAAATTGCGCCTGAATCAATTGAAAAGTTCAGTGAAAATTTAGAACGTCATATAAAGACTTTATCATCAGATGAATTTGAAGGCCGTGCGCCTGCCAGTGAAGGTGGCAGAAAAACCGTAGAATATATTGAGGGTGAATTTAAAAAAATCGGTTTAAATCCTGCTGTTAATGGAAGTTATAGGCAGCCTGTTCCGCTTGTTGAAAGTAAGGGGAAGAACTTTTCCGATTTGCGAGTAAGTAAAAATGGCGAAACGGCAGGTTCATTTTCATACGGTGATGATATGATTATTATGTCAAAACTTCAGAAAAATAATATTTCTGTTGATGAAAGTGAACTCGTATTTGTAGGATATGGCATTGTTGCTCCTGAGTACGGCTGGAATGATTACGAGGATATTGATGTTGAAGGCAAAACTGTTGTAATACTGGTTAATGATCCGGGTTTTGCAACAGAAGATGATGATTTGTTTACCGGCAGGGCTATGACCTACTATGGAAGGTGGACTTATAAATATGCAGAAGCTGCCCGGCAGGGTGCTGAAGCTGCATTGATCGTTCATCAAACTGAACCCGCCAGTTATGGTTGGGGTGTTGTAAGGAATTCCTGGTCAGGGACTCAGTTCGAACTTGACCAAGATAATAATAATAATCTTACAGCAGAAGGATGGATACAGCTCGATGTTGCAGAAAAAATATTTGATGTTGCGGGCATCAATTTTGAGATTGCTGCTGAAAAAGCTGCTAAACCTGAGTTTCGGGCTAAGCCACTAAACCTTTCGGCATCAGTTAGCTTCGACAACAAATATGAAAATAAAGAATGCTACAATGTGATCGGTTATATCGAAGGTAGTAAGTATCCTGATGAAACAATAGTTTATATGGGCCATTGGGACCATCTGGGTAAAGAAGAAACCGAAGATGAAGTTTTAATATACAGTGGTGCTATTGATAATGCTACAGGTACCGGTGGTGTTATAGCAATGGCCGAACGCTTTGTAGACCTTGAATATGAGCCAAAGCGGTCAGTTGCATTCCTTGCACTAACAGCTGAAGAATATGGTTTATTAGGATCTCAGTTTTATGCAGAAAATCCTGTTTTCCCAATAGAAAAAACAGTTGCCGGTATTAACATGGATGCCCTGAATGTGTATGGAGCAACACATGACATTACTGCAATTGGTTATGGATTATCTGAACTCGATAATTATCTTGAAAAACATGCTGAGAAGCAAGAAAGAACAATTGAACCTAACCCGGCACCACATGCAGGTGGCTTTTTCAGGTCAGATCACTACAGCTTCGTCAGAAAAGGAGTTCCAACTATATATGCCAGTGGAGGCAGAGATTTTATAGGAAAAGATGAGAAATACTCAGAAATGGTCGCAGATGATATAGACCAACGGTACCATCAACCAACTGATATGATACATGAATTGTGGAGCTACGAAGGATTATATCAGGATCTATGGCTGTTTTATAATATAGGGAAAGATCTGGCTAACTCAAATGTATTCCCGCAGTGGTATGAAAACACTCCATACAGGGAAATCAGAGAAAAAAGTGCAGATAAAAGAAACAGGTGAAGATTAGAAGTGAGAAGTGATAGCGGGTCATTAAGCTGCCCAGGAAACTTAGGAAAGTGTTGATGATTAATGACCGATGATTATTAACCCCTTGACTTTCAGACAATAAAAATAACTATGCAAACCACAGAGATTTCAGGTATTAAATTATATCAATTTGAAAATTTATTGTCTTTTGATAATTTAGTTCATTTTATTACATCACGAAAGGGAGGGTATAGTAAAGGAGAGTTTCAGGGATTAAATCTGGGATTTAATGTTGGGGATGATAACTGGAATGTATTTCGTAATCGAAAGAAATTATCCGATATTACAGGTATACCAATCGAAAATTTCACGTTTTCTGAGCAATGTCATAGTTCAAATATTACTTTTGTTAGAAATTCTTTACGTGGCTGTGGAGCTACCGATGAAAAATATAGTGTCAAAAATACCGATGGACTGGCAACATCAATTTTTGAGACTTGTCTCATAATACAAGTTGCTGATTGTGTTCCTGTTTTATTATACGACAGTGAAAAACACATAGCTGCAGCTCTTCATGCTGGTTGGAAGGGAACAATTAGTTATATTACCGGTAAAATGATAGAAAAATTGCTTCATTTTTGTAGCAGTCGACCCGAAAATATCTATGCCGGAATTGGGCCATCAATTGGACCATGCTGTTATGAAGTTGGTGAAGATGTATACAGAGAATACAAACTTTCCGGCTGGACTAAAAAAAACGTAATCTCGCCCGGAAAGGAACAAGGCAAATATTATTTTGATCTATGGCAAGCCAACAAACAGCAACTTATTGATATCGGAGTTAAACCCGGGAACATAGAAATTGCTTCAATTTGCACCAAATGTAACAGTGAAGAGTTTTTTTCATCAAGAGCATCATACAACAATACCGGCAGATTTGTTGCAGGTATTATGTTAAAAAAGAAATGATTTGACTTTTGTTAAATCGAATTAACCGGGTGATTATAAATTTAGCCCTTAAAACCTTTTGCCCTATCGGTGTTTTTTGCTCCTTTTAAAACAGTTTCATTAAGATATGTCCTTGAAAATTTTGCTTCAAATATATCAGCATTAGATAGATTTGCTCCTGAAAGATTGGTTTTCATGAGATTAGCCCTGGTAAGGTCACAGCTATCCATTTGGGTTTGCGATAAATCAGCCCTGCTGAGGTCTGTTTCAATAAGACATGCCTTAGATAATATTGCTTTGTTAAGTTTGGCATCTGTTAAGTCAGCCTTTGTTAAATTACAAGCATACATATCAGCCTGATCAAGAATTATATTTTCAAGATTGGCATCTGTCAAATTGGCTTCAATAAGGGTTGCATTAGCAAGATATGCGCCCGAGAGATTAACGCCTGAAAGATTAGCTCGCTTCAGATTAGCTTTGGAAAAGTTAGCACCTGATAAATCAGCCCCGGCCAAATTAGTTCCTTCAAGGTTTGCACCACGCAAATTCAAAGGACGGTAGGTGTCGCCAACCGAACTCTGTGCTATTAAAAACCATAAATCACGGTCTGTTAATACTCTATCCATCTTTTAAGAAAATATTACTAATATATCTGCTAATATATCAAAAATTATAATATAATTTTAGTTTTTATAAAAGATGTCAATAACAGATAATGATATCATGATAAAAAAATAGTACTTGCTGAAAAACAGATCATTTTTTTCCCTATTACTATCTAATTTAATCATTTTTATTCAACCCTTTCAGGGTTGTTATTAATGGTTGTTTTTTATAACCACAGGTTGCACCTGTGGATATTGATATTTAACCCTTTCAGGGTTGCTTTTATGTGGATTTTCTAATTGTTGGTTGTGTATGTGGTTTTTGTATTTAAACTATTCATTGCACCGATGGCAATTATAATACCTTACGCAACAGGTAATAAATTATCATACCTATTATAAATGCAATTGTGAAGTTAATAAGCACAGACAATATTGCAATCACAAGGGTAATAATATATGAATCAGTTTTCAAGCCATGCTTACCTATCTCAATTGCCACAAAAACCAACAATGCACCGAAAACTCCCACAGGTATTATAGAGATTAAATAAGGGCTGGCAAAGAATAATGCTACAGGAAGTAATATTATGCCACTCAAAATGTTAGAAATCCCGGTCCTTGCACCAAACCGATATTGTGCAGCAAGCCCCCCCGCACCATGACACATCGGGAAACCTCCCAGTGGCACAGAAATCAAATTCATAATTCCTGTGCTTCTTGATAGCTTATCAGGACTTATGCTCTTTTTGAATGTATCAGTAATTAACAATGAAGTTGCAAGAATTGCATTACTGGCAGTAAGAGGGGCTTGTGGCAAGGCCAACAGCCAACCACCAACAACAAAATCTTCCTTTGAGGGAATAATTAACCCCGGTAAGCGCATAATGCTTATTGAAGGAAAACCAAATTCATGTATCCCCCAAAAAACACCAAATACAATAACAACTAATGCCGAAATATCGGGGAAATATTTTTTGTTATTTAAAACAAAAAACAGAAGGATTACTCCTGTGCAAACAACTGCGATTAATAAGTCATCAACAAAGAATCCAAATGAAGTTCTTAGCAAAACAATTGCAAGGCCCAACTGGATGCCTCTGATTACACTTGTTGGCACCTTTTTTTGTATAAAGCTGAACGCTTTAAGAAAACCAAGAATCAAAAACAAAATACCGATTATAATTCCTGATGCAGCAATTTGTTCTCCAGATATCCCTTCAGCAATTACAATAGCACCAATTGCCTTCATAGGTTCAATTGGAACAGGCAGCCTGAAATATAACCCCGATATAATATACCACAAAGAAAAAAACAGCAAAATATGAGCCAGGTTAACATCGGTAACCACTGCCACACCTAGCACAATAGGAAGTATGGTGCCATAATCACCTATGGCACCGGTAAGTTCTTTTAAAAAAAACTTAAAACTAAACTTTTTAGAATGATCAAAGTTTTGCATCTAACTATTATCAAGTTTAGTACACTATGACTTTTTGCTGTTAAGATTTTTAAGAAAAATAATCATGCAATTATTCCTTTTCTTGTTAATGCCAGTATCATTCTTAATTTCAATAATTATTTTCCGGTTACTATCTAATATAGCTTTACCAGGAATTACTTTGTCCTCAAAGGCAAGTTTTATCTCATAAGCCCCTTCAGGAGGCAACAGTTTGTTGTGGTCATCAATTTGAAATTCATATATAGATTCACAAGCCTCACCTCGTTCATTTTTATTCAGTTTAATATTGCCGATCATGAAGTACTCATAACCAAGGTATGAGTTTGCAGTCTCAACATCTCCCCTAAACAGGGCTTTCCTGATTTTTGTTGAGCTTATAGTTTCATTATTAATTTGCAACATTGGAATTTCTTCTATACTGAAATCATGTTTCTCTGCAAGTTGATACAGATAATCTCTGTCTCCCTGCCTGTTATGGCCAAATTGATGGTTATAACTTGCTACAAGTACTTTTGCACCAAGATCTCCTGCAATATGCCGGGCTATAAAACTATCAGATGGTATTTTTGAAAACTCCAGAGTAAAGTTTACCACAATTAGATTTTTGAGTCCTGCACTCTCGAGAAGCATCGTCTTTTCTTCGAGTGTATTAATAAGCTTTAAGTCTTTTTGATCTGGGTACAGTATAATTCTTGGATGTGGATTAAAAGTAACTACAACAGACTCCCCGCAAATATCCTTAGCAATGCTGTTTAATCTTTTTACTATCTCTTTATGCCCAATATGCACTCCATCAAAAGAGCCGGTGGTTACCACTGCATTTTTGATCTTTCCTTTTGCTTCCTCAAAACTGTTAAATACTCTCATAAGAAGTAACGGGTAACGAGTGACGGGTGACGGGTGACGGGTAACAAATATATCATCACCCGGTACTCGGCAATTAATTATTTATTTACAAAATAAGCTAATTTTTCTAATGAAGTTATGATATCATACTCTTCCAGGTAAACTCCTTCTGGTACTGTTAAGGGTTCCGACGTAAAGTTGAGTATTCCTTTAATTCCGGTTTGTAATAATTTTTGGGCCACTAACTTTGTTGCTTCCGATGGAACAGTTATCACCGCAATTGATATATTTTCATTTTTAATTATTTCAGTCATCTCATTTTCATCATAGCATGGTACACCTGCTATCTTCCGTCCAATTTTTTTAGGATTATTATCAAACGAAGCAACTATTTCGAGTTTTTCTCTTTTTCCTTTGAAGTAGTTGGTTATTGATCTTCCAAGGTCTCCCATACCAATTATTGCAATCCTTTCCCCTTCATTACTATCCATTATGCTTCCGATCACTTCAATTAAATCCTTAATAGCATAGCCGGTACTCTGGCTTCCTGAATAACCTATCAACATCAGATCACGCCTGACTTGTACGGAAGTCAGATTCATCATCCCTGCAAGCTCATGACTGTAAATATTGATTTTGCCTTCTCCTATCCTGTCAAAAAGCACTCTCCTGTACTTACTAAGTCTCTCAACTGTCTTGCCGGGCAAATCAAATTTCTTCTTATTAGACATACTATTCAATCATTTTATTTAACACTGCTAAATTCTGAATACTAATTTTATATACTTATTTACAATATCACTGAATGATCATGTGTTTATTATTTAGAAAAACCTATAAAGGTTCTTGAAATAAAAAACCCGGCTGCTGTCATCAACAAGCATATTATATTAGTGGCAAATATGTTTAAAATCCCAAGTTTAAATTCATTATAGTGAAACAAGTTCATCGTTTCAATACTAAAAGTAGACATTGTGGTAAAACCACCTAGAATACCAACAAAAAGAAAAGCCCGCATATTAACTGAGAAAACTGTATGTCCACCCATTCCCCAAAAAACACCAATCACAAAACACCCGATTGAGTTAACAACCAAAGTACCCACCGGAAATAAAACTGGAAATAATTTGTTTACCGACAATGCCAAAAAATAACGTGACAGAGTGCCTACAGCCCCACCAATCATCAGATATAAAACCGTGTTCATATTGTTATGTTTTAAAATTTTTTAGCCATACACTTAATTACTGTCTATACATAAAGTCAAAATTATATCTATAGAAGCAACAAATGGTAATTTTTATTGTTACAAAATTAACAACTTTTTTTAAAGTCAGAATATCTAAGCAGTTGAAATATATCAAGCTAAATAAATTATTAATTTTGCTTTTTTAAAATACACAGTTTAACTAAAGAATGCCATTTAACACAGAATTTAATAAAAAGACCTACCGTATAAAAATTGAAGGGCTTATACAGGGTGTCGGCTTCAGGCCATTTGTTTATAGAATAGCTACAGGTCTGAAGCTCAACGGTAGTGTTGAAAATCGTAATGATGGTGTAGTAATAAAGCTTAAATGCACATCAACAGAGCTTTCCGAATTTTCAAACCTTATTCGCAAAAAAGCTCCTCCTGCCTCGCATATTGAATCAATAAACCACAAAGAGATTGATAATATTGATTTTTTAGATTTTCATATAGTAAAAAGCAGTTCCGTTTCTCAAACTATCACTGATGTTAGCCCCGACATTGCCGTTTGTGATGATTGCCTGGCAGACATGAAGACTCAACTCAACCGAATTGATTACCCTTTCATCAATTGCACCAACTGCGGCCCCCGGTTCACAATTATTCAAGACCTTCCCTACGACAGGGAAAAGACAACAATGAAAGAATTTGTAATGTGCGATGACTGCCGCAATGAATATACAGATATCCTCGACCGGAGATTTCACGCTCAACCTGTTGCCTGCAGTGTTTGTGGGCCGGAGTACAGCCTTTTCCTGAATGGTGAAATCATAAAAGCCCGGAAAGAAATACTTGATAAAACGATACAGTTGCTGGAAAACAAAAATATTTTGGCTATAAAAGGGCTTGGCGGGTTTTTTATTGCATGTGATGCCTTCTGCGAGGAAACTGTGGCGCGACTGAGAAAGCTTAAAAACCGCGAAGGTAAACCGTTTGCAGTAATGTTTCGTTGCATTGAAACCGCCAAAAAGTATGCGCATATTAATGCTGAAGAAGAAAGATCTTTGTTCTCACTTCGGCGCCCGATTGTTTTGCTCAAAGAAAAAGAGAAACTGGCACCTTCGGTAAACGTAGGCTTCAACACTATCGGAGCAATGCTCCCTTATATGCCTATGCATTACCTTCTTTTTGAAAAATCCGGGCTCGACGCGATTGTTCTTACAAGCGGCAATATTTCCGATGAACCCATAATAACCGATAATCAGCAAGCTATTGAAGTCCTGGGAAGCATCTGCGATGGTGTGCTGACTTATAACCGCCATATTCATAACCGTACTGATGATTCGGTAGCATCTATAATGAACAATAAAGAACGAATCTTCCGGCGTTCTCGCGGGTATGCCCCTGTGCCGGTAAAGCTGGATACTGATGTTGATGGCATACTTGCCACAGGTGCAGAACTGGCAAACTGCTTCTGCATTGGCAAAGACAAACAGGCAATACTTAGCCAGCATATCGGTGACCTTAAGAATATTGAAACTTATGAGTTTTTTGCCGAAACTATTGAAAAATACAAAAAGCTGTTCCGGTTTGAGCCAAAGATTATTGTCAAGGATATGCATCCTGACTATTTGTCAACACGATATGCCGATGAGTTTGATCTGCCTGCCATTAAAGTTCAGCACCATCATGCGCACATAGCTTCATGTATGGCTGAAAATGGCATTAACGAACCGGTAATAGGAGTAGCAATGGACGGTACAGGATATGGCACTGATGGTAATATCTGGGGAAGCGAGTTTATGGTTTGCGACTTTAATGATTTCAAAAGGATAAGTCATTTTGAATACATGCCAATGCCGGGAGGCGACATGGTTACTTATGAACCATGGCGAATGGCAGTGGCTCACCTTTATAAAGTTTATGGACTGGAGTTTCTGGATTTTAACCTGCCATTTCTGCAAAATATTGATAACGAAAAGGTAAAGTTCTTATGCAGTGCCATAGATGCCAATATCAACACGCCTTTATCAGCAGGTGCAGGCAGGTTGTTTGATGCTGTCAGTGCACTTGTAAACCTCTGCCCCAAAAGCCGGTTTCACGCCGAAGCTCCGATGAGGCTCGAAGCTGCGATTGACAAAACAATACCGGACACTTACAACTTTTATACCGGTGATACAATATCGTTCAAACCAACCATTGAGCAAATAGTAAAAGATATCAAAAACAATATCCCAATACACAAGGTTTCAACCAAATTTCACAATACTGTTATTGAAGTTATTTTACAAACTGTAAGCACAATAAGCCGTCAGCACAACATAAGTAAAGTTGTCCTTTCTGGTGGTACATTCCAGAATAAATTCCTTGCCGAAAATATCGAACAAAAGCTTTCCCAAAAAGGTTATACTATATATTCACAATCAAAAATACCGGCCAATGATGGCGGTATTGCATTGGGGCAATTGATAATCGCAGCAAATAAGAAAAGATGAATTTAACACGCAAAAATTGATTAATTTTGCACCCGAAAAACAAATAAAAAGTTAACTTATGTGCTTAAGTATTCCCGGAAAAGTAAAATCCATTGACGGCGGTAAAGCAATTGTTTCCGTTGGTGGTACTGAATATGAAACTTCACTGCAGCTTCTCGAAGATGTGAAAGTGGATGATTATGTGCTTGTCCATACAGGCTTTGCCATTCAAAAACTAGATGAAGAAGAGGCTTTGGAAACACTGCGTTTATTCAACGAATTGGAAGAGTCGAACAAAAAGGAAGCTGAAAAATAATTTTAATTATTATATATCAAATCTGTAACAAGTAACCGTCAATAAAACACCAACCCGTTATCTGTTACTCGTTACTCGTTACTCAAAAAATGAAATACATTGACGAATTTCGCAATAAAGACCTTGTAAAAAATCTTGTACAAAAGATAGAGGACATTGCAGACCGTAATGTTTCCTTAATGGAGGTTTGCGGCGGGCATACCTGGGCAATACAAAAATTTGGCATATCATCACTTTTGCCTGACCAGATCAACCTGATGTCGGGACCGGGATGTCCTGTGTGCGTCACAAGCAAAAGATTTATTGATCAGGCAGTGGCATACAGCAGATTAGACGATGTTATTATCACTACATTTGGCGATTTAATACGCGTACCCGGCTCCTCATCAAGCCTTGAAAAAGAAATAAGCAAAGGCAATGACGTTCGTATTGTTTATTCAGTGCTGGATGCACTTGATATTGCACGCAACAACCCCGACAAAAAGGTTGTTTTCCTTGGCATAGGATTTGAAACAACCGCACCGGGCACTGCCCAAGGAATAAAAAACGGTGCCGCAGAGAATATTAAAAACTTTTTTGTTCTTAGTTCACATAAGATAATGCCTCCGGCAATGGGTGCGCTTATTGACGAAGGTGTTAAGATTGACGGCTATATTGCCCCCGGACATGTCAGCACAATAACCGGCTCAGGCATATATCAGAATATACCCGAAGAATATGGTGTCGGCTGCGTTATATCGGGTTTCGAACCGGTGGATATTTTGCAGTCAATTTATATGTTGCTGAAACAGATCAAAGAAAAAAGATACAGCGTTGAAATTCAATACAGCCGAGTTGTTAAGCCCGAAGGCAACACCATTGCCCTTAAAACAACGGAAGAAGTTTTTAAACTGCGTGATGACTGGTGGCGGGGATTTGGCATCATACCAAAAAGCGGGCTTGGTATAGCTGAAAAATATAAAATGTTTGATGCCGAAAAGATGATCCCCGTTGATGTGGAAGAGACCATAGAAGAAAAAGGATGTATCTGCGGCGAAATATTGAAAGGATTGAAAAAACCGCACGATTGCAAATTGTTTGGGAAAGTATGCACATCAACAAATCCTGTAGGCGCCTGTATGGTTTCACACGAAGGAGCGTGTAATGCCTATTTTAGGTTTAGCTTTGACGAGTGACGAGTGACGGGTAACGGGTAACGGGTAGCGAGTGACGGGTTGGTGAAGGAAGTTGTTAATTGACTTGTCCTGAAATAAGTTTACAGAAAAAGTAAAATTAAATCAGGACTATGAAAAGAAAAGTAAATCACTACACGGACGAGTTTAAATTGCGAGTTATT
>SL_5KL_010_SEDDRAFT_10000205_pt1 | contig 36936 bp, 35 predicted proteins | sample SodLakKL_010_SED_FD_9118 | JGI IMG/M metagenome (IMG submission 9118)
GCTAGCTATTCGCTATTCTCCTCAGTCCGACCGGTCATGGTGATCCTGATCCCGGCCGAGTCGTGCCGGGCGTGTTGACTGATTCTGGCATTGCTGCTATCGTACAACAATAGCGCTAGGGTGAGTAGCCCTGGCCCGACAGTCTCTCCCAAAAGGAGAGGCTGTTTCTTTTCCGATTGACCTCACTGCTTTCCGACTTCGCCCAGGCAGCACCACCCGCCGGACAGACAGACCCAACCACCACCAAACCATGACTCTGCCCCCACACGTAAACCACGTTTAGATTTCTGCTAACAATCTGCTAATGTCGGTGATAGGCTATGCTCCCGCCGATACCGAGCCGCCGTCACATTAGAGTCTACCTTTCGGCAGACCCGGCCGGCTATTCCCTATCAACGAATCTGAAGAACGACCAGGCCAGGTATATCGCCCATGCGCCACCCCAAGCAGACAGCAACCCCACCAACACCTTTAGCGACCAAAAGGTGTAAGGCATTGTCAACAGCTCCTTAACGGTCTTGCCCTCTAACCATGCCCATATCCGCACCATCTCAGTATCCATTCTCCTGTAATGCCGCACAGCATTGATCTGCGCCTTGAGGTCGATTGGAAGAAATGTGTACTCCAAAAAATACAAGGTGCCACCAATCGCCAAGATGAAGAAAAGCCCCTCCAAGAACCATCGAACCTTGTTCTTCCGGGTGCTGTGTCCCTTAGCCTTGGCGATCAGCTCCGGCTTAATGCCGCAGTCAAAACAAGACACAGCACCATCATCGAGTTGTTTCCCGCACTCAGGGCAGAATGGCATAGCTTCGCCTTGCGTTGTTTTGCATATCCTAACCCGCCCTACAAGAACTGTCAATACCCCGTTAGTACCACGCTACCTATCCAACTGCGTAACGATCCTCACAATGCCATAGCCAGATTCCGCGCTCAGTCAATGCCTCTATATGGACTGCTACAATACTGATCCGTTGAGAGCCCACGGTTTACACCGGACAGCGCGAAAGAGACCCACGTGCCAGAGGAGTCCACAGATAGGAGACACGATCTGAGGGCCTGGTTACTGATGCCTCACATCATATTCATGAACAATCTCAGAAAGGAGCTGGAGTCCATCGATGGCCGGAAATGAGAAAGAGAGGCATTGCCGTGAGGCAGACCCCACAGATTGGCCTCCCATCGTGATTATGGCACAAAACTACCATGGACTGCCTCGTCTGTCAACTTGGCAGTCTGGCGCATAGCACTAATGAGGCAAGCAAGCCAGAGTGAAGGAACTGGAGCGCGACATCGACCATATGGTATACGAGCTTTACGACCTGACCCCGGACGAGATCGCGGTTGTCGAAGGCTCGACGAGCGCCTGACGACCACCGCAAGCCGCGCAGCCGCCATACGTAAATCACGTTCATGTTTCTGCTAATAATCTGCTAATGGACGAGGCGACCCCGCCACCCACACCCCATCAGCCCACGTATGAAACGTCACGGCGCTAGTAGAACACCCGTTCTATCCCCACACGTAAACCCACCCCCAATCAGCCCCCACCCTAGACTCATAACCCGGAGGTCGTTGGTTCAAATCCAACCCCCGCCACCAAGGAACCAGTCTGGGGCAGGACATAATCGTCCTGCCCCGATGCTTTTCGCGCCCTACACCAACTTGAGTTAGCTAGCCGACCGGCATCCACGGCTCCCGCCAGATTGCCGCCAGTATCCTCGCATGGTATTATGTGGAGATGACGAATGCCGGAGGTACCTCCTCTACATCAGGCGAATCGGTAGTCGTTGCCCATCACCAGAGGCTGATCTGCGAAGCTATTGCCGGGATCCTGGACCGGGCCGGCTTCACCGTAATGGCTCAGGCCGACACCGAGCGGGATCTGTTGCGGCTGGGCATGCAACACAGACCCGACATCGCGCTAGTAGACTGCGACATCCCGGGAGTCGCCCCTGATACGATACTCGCACTCATCGAGAGATTACCGGACGTGGCGGTGGTCATGCTGACGCACCCCCAGTCAGCGGATGCGCTGCTGCCGATCCTCCAGGCAGGAGCGAGGGGCTACCTCTCGGTGAACCTCTCTTCTAAGGAGTTCGTCGAGTCCCTGCGTATGCTTGCCAGGGGCGACATCGTCGTCTCACAGGAGATGGCCGACGGCATGAAGACGGAACTGGCCGACCAGGCCTCGAAGATCAAGGATGATGTGAGCGGCCGCGAGCGCGAGGTTCTGCAGTTGATCTGCGAGGGGGCTACTAATCGCGAGATCGCTGAGAAGCTCATCGTATCGGAACACACGGTTAAGGTGCATCTGCGGAACATCCTCAACAAGTTGAACCTTCGTAACCGCCAGCAGATAGCTGCCTATGCGGTACAGGAGGGCCTTGTGACCGAGATAAAGTCTGACGATGTGTCGGAATCTGCCCCCTGAGCACTGCTGGCCCGCTCAACCCCCGAAAGGATTACAGTCGATACTCCATCCGGTCGCCGACTTTTGCCCACATGGGCGATGTGCCGAACTGCTGCGGATGGTAGGCTTCCTTCATGCGACGCGCCGTGCCGAGTGGCCGGCGGCGGAGTGACAGCACGGGTGGCGCAAAGGAGGTAGCGATGATCGAAGTCAGTGAACTGGCAGCATACGCCCTGGTGCAGAGCCTTGAGGCAAGCGGCGTGGAGCCCGAAAAGGGGTTTCGTCTGACTAAGCAAGAGGACATGTATGCGCTGGAGATCGACACCCCCGGCGAAGACGACCTGGTGATAAGGCACGAAGGAGCCATCGCGCTTATAGTCGACGAGAAAACCGGGGATGAAGTGGGCGATGTACTCATCGACGTTGAAGACAGGCCGGAGGGACCCCAGTTGATGATGCGCGGCAAGCCCTCACAGTGATGGCAGCATTACAGTGCATACGGGAGAACCTCAATGGAGCAGTTAGCTGTGGACGGGCACAACCGGTCACGGTCTGCAGATAACGCCTTACAGCATAACCCCGCTGAAGGATAGCGCTGGCGGGGTTCTTGCGGTAGAATGGATAATGAGTATGGATATTAAGCCCGGAGTCCCCGTAGTAGATAAGAACGGCAAGGAACTCGGCTCAGTGACACACCTGGCACGCGATGGCTGGAGCGGTGAGGTCAAGAAATTCATAATCACCACGACTGACCAGGACCTCTTCTTCTCGGTTGACGATGTGGCCGAGACGACCGACACAGTGATAAAACTAAAGGTTGCCATCGAGTGATGATACCGGTGAGCCTCAGGCACCAATCATCGCTGGACGACGAGAGGGCCGGGCACTCTTCAGAGATGCTTGTCGATGAAATGGTCTATGGCCTGCCGCTTGCCTTCCCCGGCTCCGGCCAGGATAACTAGACCGATGACCTGCTCTTTCTACCGTACCGTCGTGGCTGCCGCCGAACGTCCCTTCCCCGATCCAGTGTAGGCCTCGAGTAATCAAAGCCCTCCAGTGTCCGCCTTTCAATGGGCGCACCAAGCAGCCTCTCCAAGGCCTCAACCCTCTCGGCATCGGCCCGGGTAACAAAGGTAATCGCATCACCGTCCTTCTTCACTCTGCCTGTGCGGCCGATCCGGTGGATGTAGTCATCGGTGGTCTCGGGCATGTCGTAGTTGATAACGTGCGAGATACTGAGAACATCGATTCCGCGGGCTGCGATGTCGGTCGCCACCAGGACCTTGATCGACCCTCTGCGGAAGCCGTCCAGTGCAGCCTGGCGCTGATACTGGGCAAGATCGCCCTGCAGAGAGGCCACCCTGTGACCGGCACCTGCCAGCTCCTGAGCCACGCGCGCTGCTCTGTGTTTGGTCCGCGTGAAGACAAGCACTGAGTCCGTCCTGGTTCTCTTGAGGATCTCCTTCAGCAGGCCCGTCTTCAGGTGCTGCTGAACGGGGTACAAAGCATGTGACACGGTCTCCGCCGGTAGCTGCCTGTCTACCTGCACCGTGGCAGGATTGTGCAGAATCTCGCGGGCCAGACGCCGGATGTCCTCGGGCATCGTTGCTGAGAACAGCAACGTCTGGTACCTGTGCAATATGCATCTGAGAATGCTACGCACATCGGGCAGAAAGCCCATATCAAACATGCGATCGGCCTCATCGATGACGAGCACCTCGAGTTCGGTCAGGCTGATAGTCCCCTTCCAAAGGTGGTCGAGCAAGCGGCCAGGGCAGGCCGCAACGATGTCCACCCCCCTGCTGAGTCCACGCACCTGCTGGTCCATGCTCACACCGCCATAGACTGCCATACCATGCAGTCCTGTCCTGGCGCCCAGGCTGTTCACCACATCGCAGGTCTGCTCCGCCAGTTCTCTTGTCGGCGAGATGATCAGAGCCCTAAGACTACCCTGACGACCGCGTCGCAGACGTTCCAAAATCGGCAATACAAAGGCTGCGGTCTTACCTGTGCCTGTCTGTGCCAGTCCGACGACATCACGCCCCTGCATTATCAGCGGGATGGCCCTGGCCTGAACCGGTGTCGGTTCCCGATAGCCGAGCGCCGTTATGCCGGCCATGATGCACGGATGGAAGTTGAACTGCTCGAATCCCCCGCCCTCAGCAATGCCGGAGTGGAGATGAGCCCCGCCGTTCGGAGACCGGACGGGCTTCTCCTGAAAGCTCATTGGATGACCTCCTGTATAGTGTTATTCTAGTTAGAGTCCGGCCATCCGATGCCGATGTGATCTGAACTGACCCCAGAAAGCGTGTGATAGCCTAACAGTGAACTAATGGTCACACTCTACACCAGTGCAACCCGGCTGTCAAACGGCGCCTGCATTGACAACGTGCTATCATGTTGTGATAGTATGAGTCAGACCGCATCGATAAGGAGCTTAGCAGATTGAAGATACTACTGGTCTATCCCAGGTACCCCGATACCTTCTGGAGTTTCAGGCATGCCCTGAAGTTTCTCTTTAAGAAAGCAACCTTCCCGCCTCTCGGCCTGCTTACTGTAGCGGCCATGCTGCCCGAGGAATGGGAGAAGAAGCTCGTCGATCTCAACACTTCCAGCCTCTCCGACAAGGACATCACGTGGGCCGACTATGTGTTCATCAGCGCTATGGTAGCCCAGGACGGTTCGGCCAGGGAGGTCGTCGACAGATGCAGGAATCTGGGAACGAAGATCGTCGGCGGGGGCCCCGTCTTCTCCCTGGGATACGAGGAGTTCGGTCATGATGATCTGGACCACCTGGTATCGAACGAGGCCGAGGACCTGCTGCCGCAGTTCATCGAGGACCTGAAGAAAGGATGCGCCAGGCACAGCTACGCCTCAGACCATTTTCCAGACATAACGAAGACGCCCGTCCCCTTGTGGTCGCTGATCAAGAAGAGGAACTACCAGGCCATGAGCGTTCAGTATTCTCGCGGTTGCCCCTACAACTGCGAGTTCTGTGACATCGTCATAATGAACGGCAACGTGCCGCGAACCAAGACTGCCTCACAGATAGTGGCAGAACTGGATGCACTGTACGATATGGGTTGGAGGGCAAGCGTGTTTTTTGTCGATGACAACTTCATCGGCAACAAGCGCAAGTTGAAGTCGGAGATCCTACCCGCGATCATCAAGTGGATGGACGAGAAGAAGCATCCGTTCGCGTTCTTCACGGAAGCATCGATAAACCTTGCCGATGATGAGGAGTTGATGCGCCTGATGACCAGGGCCGGCTTTGACACCGTGTTCGTCGGTATCGAAAGCCCCAATGAGGAGAGCCTGGTAGAGTGCAACAAGATGCCCAACAAGGGGCGCGACCTGCTGGCGTCGATCAAGAAGATACAGAATCACGGCCTGCAGGTCCAGGGTGGGTTCATCCTCGGGTTTGACAGCGACCCTCAATCCATCTTCAGGACCCAGATAGAGTTCATCCAGAAGAGCGGAATCGTTACCGCTATGGTCGGTGTGCTCATGGCTCCCCCGGGGACACCGTTCTACAAACGGATGAAGAGCGAGAACCGTCTGCTGCCCGGTGGGACCGGTGACAACACCGACGGTTCCACCAACTTCGTCCCCAAGATGGGCCAGGAAGCACTGGCCAGGGGCTACAGACATGTGGTAGACGCTATCTACGCGCCGAAGCCGTACTATGACCGCATCATCACCTTTCTCAAGGAGTACAAGCCGGACACCAGGAGAAGGATCAGGTTCTCCTATCTACATCTGATCGCCCTGATCAGGTCGGCGTGGGCTCTTGGAATCCAGGAAAGAGGCAGATTCCACTACTGGAGACTGTTCATCTGGACCCTACTCAAGAAGCCGAGAACCTTCCCCCTGTCCATGACGCTCGCCGCCCAGGGATTCCACTTCCGCAAGGTGTCCAACAGGATACAACGTCGCTCGGCCGGTGATGAAGCGGACCTGAGCAGGCAACAGGGCTAGCAGGCGACTGCGATCAGCACCCGGCTCACGACCAATCAGGTGTTCTCACCCTGATAGTTGCCGCGATAGCCTTCGGTCGTCTCCCGGCCAAGCCGGAAGAACACCATCTGAACGATTCGGGCATCCCTGTGCAGCCGAAACCCCTGCGGGTTGAAGACCACCATCAGGGACTGCGACCTGCCGGAGTAGCCTGCATCCCAGACCGCGCCGTGAACGGTGACGCCGCAGCGGAGAAGACTCGACCGGGGTGCCGCCAGAGCCATCAAGCCCATCGGTAGGTTGACGACCTCGTTATAGGTGACAAGATAGGAGCCGGCAGGAAGATCCACACGGCCTAATGCGTCGAAGACAAGCGGGGAGGTGCCCGAGACCACCCTGTCCTTGTCGACAGGCCCCAGGCTGCCGGGTGACGAGAGCAAAGCGATCGCCCTCAACGTTAGATCCACACCGTTAGGCTGAACCTGATGCCCGGCGTCGGGCATGTCCTCCAGCAGCGGAGGGTCTGCCTTCAGCAGATCAAGGATCTCTTCTCTAGATAGTACACCTGGCATTTCTCTGGTCAGCGACGGGGCGGGCGAGAGCCCGTTACATCCTCGCCCAGTATAGTCCATGCTCGAGCCGCAGGACAAGCGACTCCACCGCCGATAGCCGCAAGTGATAGCCCCCTAAACTCGACGAGAGGTGACTCGCAGATCGACCCGCGCCACGACAACCGCGGTCCTGCAACAGCGACATACCGACGAAGTCCGATGTCCTATCTATGCCGGGCGGCCAAATCCTGCTAATATTACGGCCTGCGGGGACGGTTCTCGCATCACAGTTCGATGAAGAAGGTGGTAGCGATCGTCGGCATGCCGGGCTCGGGCAAGTCAGAGGTGGCCAGGGTGTTCGAGAAGCACGGCTTCAAGAAGGTGCGCTTCGGAGATGTCACAGACCAGGAGCTTGCCAGGACCGGGCTCGAGACAAACGAGGCGAACGAGCGTTATGTCAGGCAGCAGTTAAGAAAGGAACACGGAATGGCAGCCTACGCCAGGCTGAACCTGCCGAGAATCGATAGCTCGCTGGAGTCGTCGGACGTTGTAGTAGACGGACTCTACTCCTGGGAGGAGTATCTGCTGCTGAAGGAGCACTATGGCGGCCGGTTCGCCTCCGTACTCGTCTGGTCGTCACCGGCAACCAGGTACAGAAGGCTTGCCGGGAGGGCAACAAGGCCGTTGACTCTTGAGGAAGCAGCCGGCCGCGACAGGTCGGAGATCGATAACAGCAACAAGGGTGGTCCGATTGCCATGGCCGACTTCTCGATACTGAACGAGGCTTCTCTGGAGGACATGAGGCAGCAGACAGAAGCGGTGATATCAGCTCTGAGATGAAGAACGGGACAAGGCCAGGCATCGACGAGTATTTCCTTAAGGTCGCCTCCGTGGTGGCTGAGCGCTCTACCTGCCGGCGTCATCATGTAGGCGCGGTGGCCATGAGAGACAAGCATATACTGGCCACCGGTTACAACGGAGCCGCAGCGGGGCTGAAGGACTGCCTTGAACTCGGCTGCATCCGGGATGAAATGGGCATAGAGACCGGAACCAGGCACGAGATATGCCGAGGCATTCACGCCGAACAGAACGTCATCATCCAGGCCTCACTTCACGGCGTCAGCCTGGAGAAGTGCACCATCTACTGCACCCACAGTCCCTGCATCCTCTGTGCCAAGATGCTGGTCAACGCCAGGATCAAGCGATTCGTAACCTGCGGAGACTATTCGGACGATTCTTTCATGGATCTGTTCCGCGAGGCAGGAGTCGATTTCGAGCGGCACCAAGAGCCTCCCGGCAGTATATCGCGCCTGCCTTAGCGCAGGACCTTTCTGATCTTCCCCCTGACGATTGAGACGAACATGCTATGATGCATCGCCGCTGATCATCTCCCCTGGAGTCCAACAGAGTTGCCTTTGCCGGAGCATATAGGTAGACTTCTCATTCGTCTATCGCTGACATCCCGGGAAACAGGAGACCTGATCGAATGTTCTCAACTAAGGCCGGAGCCGCCAGGCTACTGATCATCGTAGTCGTCGGGCTGATAGCGATCAAGATACTGGTAGCCTGGATCACCGGCAGCATCAGTGTGCTGGCCCAGGCAGCGGACAGCTTCCTGGATCTGTTCGCAGGCATAATCACGTTCTCGGCCGTTCGGATCGTCGCAATGCCGGCCGATGACAGGCATCCCTACGGTCACGGAAAGGTAGAGGACTTCGCCGGAGTGGCACAGAGCGTTCTCATCTTTGCAGCCGGAGGACTGATAATCTACTCCGCGGCAACACGGATAAGAGAAGGCTCCAGCGTCGAACTCGCAGAGGCCGGGATCGCGGTCATGATCGTATCGATACTGGTCAGTATACTCCTGTCCCGCCACCTGCTGAATGTATCGCGGGCCACCAACTCGGTAGCCCTGGAGGCCAACGCCCGGAACATCGCCGCCGATGTCTACTCAGCCTCGGCAGTCCTGGCGGGACTGGCGGCTGTGCGGCTCACCGGGTTGTATATCATAGACTCTGTGATCGCCATCGGGGTGGCCGTCTACATCATCAAGATGGCGTTCGATACTATCCGCAAGCCGATGTCAGGACTACTGGATGAGAACCTGCCTCCTGCACAACAAGCGGCCATCGAAGAGAGCCTCGGAAGACACCGCCAGGAGATATCGGGGTTCCACTCCCTGCGCACGCGTCGCGCGGGCAGTCGCAGCCATGTAGACCTGCACCTTGTGATGGCTAAGGATATAACACTCGAACAGGCTCATGACATATGCACACAGGTGGAGATCGAGATACACGAGGCACTCCACGACGCGAGCGTCGTCATCCACGCCGAGCCATGCGATAACCAGTGCGAATGCTGTTCGGCTGTGTGCTCAATGCGACAGAAGGAATAGCTGTCTATCCCGGACATGCAGCCCTCGGGTATCCCCACATAATTAACAGCAACTCGACTGGCAGTCTCAACAGGGAGAGACGCCAGGGAGCCTGAGACAACAGATGAGCAGCAATGCTATTGGATCAACACTGGGCAGGGGCACGGGATCAGGGTGCGGAACAACCGAATACGCCGAGCAACCACTCACCACCATACACGATAGCGAACCCGATGGCCAGACAGATGATGACGATAAGAGGCCCCCGCAGTAGAAACCTCTTGACCATCGCACGCCTGTTGGTCAACCCGACTTCCTCGAAGAACCGGCACCCCTGGCCCTCTTGCGAATCGCGTCCCTATAGACCTTGACAAGGCCCTTGCCATGCTGGGGTATCCTGGCCTTCTCCTTAGCCAGTCGCCTCGCTCGCCTCTCCTGTCTGGTCTTCCTGGCAAGCCTGTGCTCGTCTACTCGCTCTTCATCTACCATTTCAGTTCGTATGACCCGAGAACAAAGTCAAGGTCCTCCTGAAAGGCGGAGAGCTTCTCCTGCGGACAAGCAGAATCGTCCACGTCCAGCAGCATCTTTGTCTCGTCTCGCGGTGAACCCAATATGTGCACACTGCCGCACTGGCCCCGGCCCTCATCGCCGCCGCGTGTACTCAGCGCCAGGGTGATACGCGACTGGGTGGCACCGCTGGAGAGACCGTATGTGTGCGATTCGGTCTCGACAGCTACGATCTCCTGCTTATGGAGCAGGCCCCTCACTTCATCGCGCAGCATGGCGGGGTTGAGTCCTCTGTATGTCTTTCTTATTTGCGTTCCCATCTAGATCTCCTGACGGTCATTATAGCACTTCTGTATCGTGGTTTCACCGCTAGGTGTGATATAATCGCACTCGGATATGAAGAAGGACTTAATGCAGATCCTGGCCTGTCCGGTATGCAAAGGAGACCTGGAACTCAAAGTAGACGAGGAGGATGGCCAAGAGGTGATCGCCGGCTCTCTATACTGTGCTGGTTGTGACTTCTCGTACCCTATCGTCGATACTATTCCCAATCTTCTGCCACCCGAATTGCAGACCTAGCTCAGGGACTGTACGATACGCCGGCCGTGGGGGACTCCCAGACTTCAACGCTTACCAGAGTCACAGGTGATCCCGAGAGGCGGGGCTGCAGGGCATCATAGATCGTTGCCGCGATGTTCTCGCTTGACGGCACCGTTTTGTCAAGGGGAGCCACATCGTTGAGGCAGGTATGGTCGAACTGCGACAGAATCTCCCTGAGGTGCCTCTTCAGGCCGGCGAAGTCGTAGGCCAGGCCGGTCTCATCGAGTCCGGGTGCCTCGACGCGAGCTACCACCTTGAACCGGTGGCCATGCAGATTCTCGCACTTGCCGTGGTAGTCCGGCAGGTAGTGTGCAGCATCAAAGTGCTCTTCCACGAATAGCTGATACATCGAATCCTCCTTTGTACTTCCGCACGCCGTCCAGGCCCTCGACCCCGGCTGCCAGGCAGGAGATGCGCTGGCGAAGGCCGGGCACGACAAGGTCCGGAGCAATCTCGGCCAGCGGCACGATCACGAACGCCCGCTCCTTCAGGCGGGGATGCGGCACGGTCAATTCCTGCGTCTCGATGATCCTGTTGCCATAGACAAGAATGTCAATGTCTATGGGACGCGGCGCATTGACAAAGCTTGCAGCCCTTCCCAATCCGGCTTCTGTCTCCTTTGCGAGCTGGAGCAGATGCCCGGGAGATAACCCGGTGGCAATGCGACAGACCAGGTTGAGAAACAACGGTTGCTTCTCATACCCGACGGGTTCGGTCTCGTAGATCGATGATACTGCCTCCAGGTTCACCTTCGCGGCAAGCAGTGCCAGCGCCCGATCGAGGTTGTCTTCACGATCCCCCAGGTTCGAGCCCAGCCCCAGATAGGCGGTGACCGGTTCGCTCATATGCCCCTCACGATAGCATCGCTGACCCTGCACACACGCACCATCTCACTGACATCATGCACCCGGACCATGTCGACTCCCAAGGCGATGCCGATGGCGATCGTCGCCGCTGTTCCCTCCAGCCTCCGGTCACCGGGCGGCACGAATGCCACTTCGCTCGCCCTCTGTTCAGCCGTTAGGTCCAGCACCCATCCTATGAGGGACTTGCGCGAGGTGCCGAGGAGGATGGGCCTGCCCAGAGCGGTCAGTTCATCGATGCGCCGCAGGGTCTCGAGGTTCTGTTCCTGCGTCTTGCCGAACCCTATTCCAGGGTCGATGATGATGTTCTCCAGTGGCACTCCTGCCATCAACGCCTGCTCGATAGCTCTCTTCAGATCCCGGATCACAGCCGATATGATATCCCGGCATCGCTCCCCGCGCTGATTGCTCATAAGGATGATCGGAACGCCATGCGAGGCAGCCAGCCCGCCCAGTCCCGGCTCCTTCTTGAGACCCCAGACATCGTTTAGCATGGTCGCGCCGGCCTTCAGTGCCTGCCGAGCCACCTCCAGCTTGTACGTGTCCACACTGATCGGCACTGCCAACTCGCGCGCCAGCTTCTCCACCACAGGGATCACACGCTCCAGTTCCTCTCCCACTGAGACGGGTGCCGAGGAGGGCCGGGTCGACTCACCGCCCACATCGATTATGTCCGCGCCCTCGTCAGCCAGACGTCTTGCACTGGCCACGGCCTGCTCGACATCGTCGATACCATCTCCGGAGAACGAGTCGGGCGACAGGTTGAGCACGCCCATAACGTAAGTACGTTCACCCCAGCGAAAGACGCTCCTCCCGCATCTTGTGGAGCCCGGTCGGGGCGAGCTGCTCTCAGGCATGTTCCTGATTATAGCAGAGTGAAGATGTCAACAGCCGCAGCCAACATGGCGCTCGGCCCTCTGCTATACTTCCGGGACATCCACCCATGAACGAACGAAGGGTGAGTTTCACCTCAGGAAGGCTTCTCCTCGAGGGAGCGCTGTCGCTACCCGAAGCCGCTCCTCCTTTGCCGGCGGTCATAGTCTGCCATCCTCATCCGCTGCACGGCGGCAGCATGGACAACAATGTGGTCTTGGCCCTGACCGAAACCCTCGCGCAGGCTTCGTTCCTTGCCTTCCGCTTCAACTTCCGTGGAGTGGGATTGAGCCAGGGTGAGTTCGGCCACGGCATTCGGGAGCAGGAGGATGTGGAGGCGGCCATCACGCTCGTGAGTAGCATGAAGGAGGTGGACCCCGGCAGAATAGGGCTCGCCGGCTATTCGGCGGGCGCAGCCTTCGCCCTGCCGGTCGGTTCGGGGGACGGGCGGATCGGGGCTATGGCCGCTGTCTCGCCACCTCTGGACATGTTCGACTTCGGCTTTCTCAAACACTGCTCCCGTCCAACGTTGCTGATATCCGGAAGCATGGACGATTTCACGTCCGATAACCGGTTCCTCGAGTTCTGCCGCGAAATCCCCGATCACGCCGATTGCGTGAGCATTGACGGAGCAGACCACTTCTGGTGGGGCAGTGAACCCGCCCTTGCCTCCAGAGTTGCTGCTTTCTTCGTCAGCGCCCTATAGCATTCACCATCTCACCGGGCACTGACAGGCAAGATCCTATAGCGCCAATACGAGGATTGCTCCACGCAACACGAGTGGGCCAGTAGTTGCTCTCAACCCCGACGGAGGCAGCCACAGACCGCTTCGATGCGTGTCAGTGCTTCGTCGATGTCCGACGGCGATACCATCCGGTGAGTGACCGCGCGCACCATATTATCGCCGAGCGCGATTACCTTAACCCCTGCCTCTTCGAGGCGGCAGACGAAGTCGTCGGCTGACAACTCCGGTGACAATCCAAACATAACGATGTTGGTCGAGACATCCTTCACTGTCAGCCTGATGCCTTCGATGCCTGCCAGCCCGCGCGCAAGGCGTCGTGCATTGGCATGGTCCTCTGCCAGGCGGTCCACCATCGTCTCCAACGCCACGATGCCGGCAGCTGCGATGACTCCCGCCTGCCTCATGCCCCCGCCCAGCATCTTGCGGAACTTGCGGGCCCGGTCGATGAATTCCTCGCTCCCGCAGACCAGTGACCCGACCGGCGCACTGAGTCCCTTGGAGAGGCATAGCGAGACCGAATCGACGTTCTCACAGAGCGATGCCGCGGGCAGGCCGAGAGCAACAGCCGCGTTGAAGATGCGGGCCCCGTCCAGATGTACCTTCAGCCCGCGCGAGTGTGCAACGTTACAGACCTCATTCATGTATTCTTTGGTAAGGACCGCGCCGCCACATCGATTGTGCGTGTTCTCAAGGCAGAGCAGCGTGCTCCGCGGACAGTGGATATCCTGCTCCCTGATCACTCGTTTAATGTCGCCCGGCTCCATGCGCCCATCCCGGTCATTGGGTACGGTGCGCATGTTCACGCCCCCGATCGTTGCCGCACCGCTCACCTCGTACCACAGTATGTGCGCCTCATCGCCCAGGATGATCTCATCTCCTGGACGGGTATGCGTGAGCACCGCGACCAGGTTGCCCTGGGTCCCCGAGGTGATGAACAGCCCGGCCTCCTTGCCCATCTTCGCCGCCGCCAATGCCTCAAGGCGGTTGACCGTCGGATCCTCGCCGAAGACATCGTCGCCCACCTCGGCCTCAAACATGGCCCGTCGCATCTCGGGTGTGGGATGGGTAATAGTATCGCTACGCAGATCGATAACCTTCATCTGTCTCTCCATTAAGCAGGAGACCGCCCATATTATCATCGACAGGGTGTCATAAATCAACAGACTGAGACCCGGCAGCACTGAAAATGCCCGGAGGAACAACGCCTGCTCCGCAGCCCCGGCCCATGCTAGAATAGGCTGCGACCAGAATTCGTGAAGTTCATGTCAACCTTTGCGACCCGGAGGTGTGTATGATCTACTGGGCTCAACTGCTTCACTTCTACCAGCCACCGACCCAGGTGCCATCTGTCCTGAAGAAGATATGTGACGAATCGTACCGCCCTCTGCTCCGGGTATTCGGGGAACACCCCAACGCCCACGTGACCGTGAACATAAACGGTGTGCTAACCGATATGCTACTGGACTGCGGTCACAACGATGTGATCGAGGGTCTGAGACATCTGGCTGAGAAGGGCCAGCTTGAGTTCACCGGAACCGGCAAGTATCACCCGATTCTCCCCCTCTTACCGGGGAAAGAGGTCAGACGGCAGATCGACCTGAACGCTCAGACCAACCGCCGCCTCCTCGGGAAGTCGTACTCGCCTCAGGGATTCTTCCCGCCCGAGATGTGCTACAGCAGCGATATCCTGCAGCCTATCATGGACTCGGGTTACCGCTGGATCATCTTGAGCGGTATCGCGTGCCCGGCAGAATGGCCCATGGATGTGGTTCATCGCGTTGAGCGGAACGGCCGCACCCTCACGCTCCTCTTCCGCGATGATGTCCTCAGCAACAGGATAAGCTTCCAGAGCCTTTCAGCCAGGGAGTTCATCGCCCACCTCCAGGGGTGGCAGGGCGATAGAGAGAGCATCTATGTTGTCACGGCAATGGACGCCGAGACCTTTGGGCATCACATTCAGGACTGGGAGATGACCTTCCTGGCCAGTGTGTACCAGGAACTTGAGCCCGCCGCCGAAGCTGTCCCCGAAGTCAGGCAGGCTACGGCACTGGCGGGGCAACACGAAACCCTGCTGACCAACGGCGAGGCCGCCGACAAGATACAGATGGTCACTATCAGCCAGCTACTCGACCTCTTCCCCCAGGGGCAAGCTATGGAGCCAAGCCCGTCCTCCTGGAGCACGCTGCCCGATGACATGCAGAACAGCAACTACTACCCGTTGTGGCAGGACAGGAACAACGAGGTGCATCGCCTCCAATGGGAGCACCTGAGTATCTGCATCGAACTGGTCAACCAGGCACTCGAGTGCGCAGACAATGACGAGAGCCGCCGCTCCGCCACCATCGCCCGCGGTCTTCTGGACCGCGCCGAGCATAGCTGCCAGATGTGGTGGGCCAGTAACCGCCCAATGTGGGACATCAACCTCATCCACATGGGATTGCTGGACCAGTTACGGACGGTTGTCAATGCATACCGGGCGATAAGCAAGAGCGGAGCCACCGATGAGACCAAACGCCAGTGCTACTACCGCGCCGTAGCCGCAAGGGATATCAGGAACAAGCTGGAAGATCTGCTCTTCGTGCAATAGCAGGCACACCTGTGACCAACCCCTGATCCGATCCTAGAGTTTGCTTCTCAGGAGGCTGAGCCTCTGTACCACCGCCCGGCCTGCCTGCTCCCGCGACCTTGCTCTGGCGAGGTCCCTCGCCAGCTTGTCATCACCTATCACATCTCTCACCCAGTTGCCGGACAGCGCCCTTCGCCAATACCCCAAGAACAGTGTTCTGATATAATGATCGCCCAAACGGAGGAGCATGCACACTGCTCTACGGCATAGGCAATACGAGCTCGGAGTAGCCCTCCGGGCCCTACAACCCGGATCAACATGTCATCAGGATCAGTGCTACCCGAGCGAATAGCCAGGTTGGACGAACTGGCTCACAACCTGTGGTGGAGCTGGAACCCTCAGGCTCGCACCCTCTTCCGGGCCCTCGACTACCCTCTGTGGCGGCTGGGCGGTCACAACCCGGTCAGGCAACTGAGAGAGATCAATGCCGAGAAGCTGGCAGCGGCAGCCTCGGACCCCGACTTTCTTAGCCTATACGACTCCGTTGTCTCGGCGTTCGACGCCAGGATGTCCGATAGAAACAGCTGGTTCGCCACACACCATCCCGGATCTCTGCAGGGCCCCGTCGCATACTTCTCAATGGAGTTTGCCATACATAACTCGCTTCCCATCTATGCCGGCGGACTGGGGGTCCTGGCAGGGGACCAGTGCAAGGCGGCATGCGACCTGGGACTACCCTTCGTCGGCGTCGGCTTTATGTACCCCCAGGGATACTTTCGACAGCAGATTTCAGCCGAGGGCTGGCAGGAGGAAGTGTATACAGAACTCGACTTTGACCAGGCCCCGATCAAGCCGGTCAACCCGGTCCATCGTTCCATCTGGTGCGGGCCGCTGATCCAGCTCGAACTGGGCGACAGGTCGGTGCATGTCGGAGTCTGGCAGGTGCAGCTGGGCAAGATCACCCTCAATCTCATGTGTTGCGACCTCGAGGAGAACATGCCTGACGACCGGCAGCTATGCGCCAGGCTCTACACCGCAGACCAGGAGCAGCGCCTCCAGCAGGAGATTGTCCTGGGGATCGGGGGGGTTCGTGCTCTCCGGGCACTCGGTATCGAGCCGGCTGTGTGGCATGCCAACGAGGGTCACAGCGCCTTCATGGTTCTGGAAAGAGCCAGGGAGGAAGTAGAGAATGGTGCGACCTTCGACGAAGCGCTGTCCAAGGTTCGTGCCAACACCGTTTTCACCACTCATACTCCGGTCCCCGCCGGGCATGATGTCTTCCCTATCTGGCTGATGGAGAAGTACTTCTATCGATACTGGGAGTCTCTCGGCATTAGCCGTGAGGCGTTCCTCGAACTCGGACAGCAGCACGGCCCGGAGGACGAGGACTTCAACATGACTGTTCTCGCACTCAAGACCGCCGACCATCGCAACGCCGTCAGTAGGCTCCACGGGAAGGTCACCCGCAAGATGTGGCATGGCCTCTGGCCCGAGACCGGCGAGTATGATGTCCCCATCTCCCACATCACCAACGGGGTCCATGTTCCCACCTGGGTTGCCCGGGAGATGGTGGGGCTCTATGAAAAGCACCTGGGTGACGAGATGTCACAACGCTTCGATGAGGCCGATCTCAGGGAAGAGGTGTTGAAAATCCCAAATGAGGAACTCTGGACGGCGCGTAGTGTTCTTAAGCGCAAGCTTATCGGCGCCATGACCGAGCGGGCCCGGCAGTGCTCAGTGCAGCGGGAATGCACCGCCTCGCAGGTACTGGCCATGGGCGCGCTGCTGGATCCAAATGCTCTGACCATCGGCTTCGTGCGCCGCTTTGCGGCTTACAAGAGGCCGGGGCTGATCTTCCATGACGTGGAGCGCCTCAGGAAGATCGTAACCGATACCTGGCGCCCGGTCCAGATAGTGTTCGCCGGCAAGTCCCATCCCGCCGATCACCCCTCGAAACAGCTGCTTCACGATGTATACGATCTGGCTGCCCACGGCGGGTTTCAGGGACGATTAGCATTTGTTGAGGACTACGACATGCACATCGCTCACTATCTAACCCAGGGAGTCGATGTGTGGCTGAACACTCCGCGTCGTCTTAAGGAGGCTTCCGGCACCAGTGGCATGAAGGCTGCGGTCAACGGTATTCTCAATCTCAGCGTACGAGACGGCTGGTGGCATGAGGGTTACAGCGGCACGAACGGTTGGGCAATCGGCGACTCGGTAGACACATACGATCCCGAGGACGAGGACCGGGCAGACGCTGAGTCGCTGTACCGCCTTCTGGAAGAGGAGATTGTGCCCCTGTACTATCGACGGGACAGGGCGGGAGTGCCTCACGAATGGCTTCAGATGGTCAAGGAGTCGATCGGTTCGATCGTGCCCATCTTCTGTGCCCGGCGCATGGTCAAGGAGTACGTCGAGAGAATGTACCTGCCCGCAGGCCGGCAGCGGAGTTGATGGCAAGATGAAGAAGGTACTGGCGGTTATTCTCGCCGGTGGCGAGGGGAGAAGATTGAGCGTGCTGGCAACAGAACGTGCCAAGCCTGCGGTTCCCTTTGCAGGGAAGTATCGCATCATCGATTTTGCCCTCAGCAACTGCGTCAATTCGGGAATCAGCAAGGTGGCTGTAGTACCCCAGTACAATCCTCGCTCGCTGGCACGCCACATCGGTGTCGGAAAACCCTGGGACCTTGACCGTGCGGTAGGTGGCATCACCCTCCTCTACCCTTTCATAAGCACGAATGGAGAGATGCATTGGTACAGGGGTACCGCGGAAGCGGTCTACCAGAACCTGCGCTTCATAGAGGATAGCCGGGTCGACGAGGTTCTCATCCTCTCGGGAGACCACGTGTACACAATGCACTACGAAGAGATGATCAGGTCTCACCGTGAACTCGACGCTCACATAACCATCGGGGTTACAGAGGTGCCGTGGAACGAAGCAGGCCGCTTCGGCACTGTAGTCCTCGAGGACGACAGGGTAGTTGCCTTCGAGGAGAAACCGCAACAGCCAAGAAGCAACCTTGCATCCATGGGCATCTATGTGTTCAGCAAGGATGTGCTCTTCGGAGTTCTGGAGGACGCTCACCGTCGCGGCCTGCAGGATTTCGGCAGCCAGATTATCCCCGATGCAATCGGCAAGTATACGATCCGCGGCTATCGCTATGACGGCTACTGGCGAGATGTAGGAACGATCGAATCCTACTGGCAGACGAACATGGATCTCATTGTTGATCTGCCTCCCTTCAACCTCTACGAACCGGACAACCAGGTAAGAACTCCTTCAGTGGACATGCCGCCGGTGAAGATAGGCCTGACCGCAGCGATCAGCAGGAGCCTCGTCAGCAACGGCTGCATCATAAACGGCAGCGTGCTCAATTCGGTTCTCTCACCCCATGTCTACGTAGAGGAAGGTGCCCGGGTAGTCGACTCCATCGTTTTCGATGACACCGTGATCGCCAGAGACGCTGTCCTGCACCGCGCCATAATCGATAAAGAGTGTTACATCGGCCCCGGTTGTCGCCTCGGTCACGGCGATGACTACCCTCCCAACAGGGACGAGCCCGGTAACCTTAAATGCGGCATCACGGTGATCGGAAAAGGGGCACGCCTCCCCGCCGACCTGGTGGTCGGAAGGAACTGCAGGATAGACCCCGACGTACAGGAGACCGACTTCCCTGACCTCTCGGTTCCCAGCGGCAGTTCGGTGAGCAGGCAGAAGCTCCTGAGAGCCTGACCTGAGCGATGCGAATACTGTTCGTTGCCTCCGAAGCCTATCCCCTGGTCAAGGTGGGAGGGCTGGCAGACGTCACAAGCTCCCTGGCAAGAGCACTCCGCCACATGGGCCACGAGCCGGCCATCATATTGCCGAGATACCGCAGCATCCGGGCCGCCCTTCGGGACACACATGAGACCGGCATCTCAGTCGCTGTTGGTGCCCGGAGCGAGCGAGCCACAGTCAGAGAGACGATGCTCAGCGAAGGGATACCGGCGTACCTGGTAGAGAACGATGAATACTTCGGCACCGAGGATGTATACACACAGGACGAGTTGAGCCGCTTCCTGTTCTTCGCGCTCAGTATACCCGAGGTCATCTCCCGTCTTGACCTGCGGCCCGATGTGATCCATTGCCACGACTGGCATACCGCCCTGGTTCCCGTGCTGCTGAAACAGGCCGGACTGCAGTTGCCCGTCGTATTCACCATCCACAATCTGGCCTACCGGGGCACCTTTGACAGACAGTTTCTGGCACGCAACGGTCTTTCATCGGTCTGGGAGGAGTATGCCCCGCCCGGTGCTCCCCGGCCTGGGCTGAACTTCCTCAGCCAGGGTGTTCTGCAGGCCGACGTCCTGACCACCGTCAGCCCCACGTACGCCTTGGAGATACTGGCGGCCGACCCAGATGACAGCATCGGACACCTGTTGCGGTACCGTCGGCACGACCTTCACGGCATAGTCAACGGTATCGACCACGACGAGTTCAACCCCGCTGCCGATCCCGACCTTAAGTGCAACTACAACGTCACAACAATTAAGAAGAGAGCCATGAACAAACTCGCCCTCCGGAAGAACCACGGACTGCCGCAAGACCCGGATGTCCCTCTGTTGGGAATGGTCTCGCGCCTCGAGGAGCAGAAAGGGATCGACCTGGTGCTACAGGCTATGCCCTCGTTTGTTGCCGAAACAAGAGCGCAACTTGTTATTCTCGGCCGGGGACAGGAGCATTATCACAGCCGGCTCAGCCAGGCCGCTGTCGAGTACCCCGACCGTATCTCAGTGTCTATTGGCCATGACGAGAGAGCCGCCCGGCTTATATACGGAGGCAGCGACATGTTCCTCATGCCGTCGCTTTTCGAGCCCTGTGGATTGGGTCAGCTCATTGCCATGCGGTACGGTTCGGTGCCCGTGGTCCGTCAGACCGGAGGATTAGCTGACACGGTCAAGGATGTGAGTGAACAAGAGGGCAACGGCTTTGTGTTCAGCGATTACAGCGCCGACGCGATGCTGCGGGCGATCAAGAGAGCCGACGGGAGCTTTCGCCACCGTGACGCATGGCAGAAGCTCATCAGGCGAAACATGACGCAGGATTTCTCCTGGAACAAGTCGGCCGCGAGATACGAGGAGATATACCTGCAGGCACTGAAGGCATCTCGTTCCCGCCCATCGTGACGACCCACCATCCACATAGCCCCACCTGTCTAAAAGCCTGATCCGGGCTCCTCGCTTCCTCCGCTCAAAGACTGGAAAACAAGCGCCGATAAGTTGTATCATTCGCCACAGAACACTTCGACCGTGGCGGGACGAGGCCGATGACCCTGCGGATAGACGTGCACCGGCCGGCGGCGTTACATTCTGGAGAAGAGCAGGAGATGGACACCACCGGATCACTCATCCTGATAGCAGACAGCAACCGCAGCAACCTTGAGGCGCTGTCCCAGAGTCTCCAGCAGGCCGGTTATGACACACTTACCGCAGCCAGCCTGGAAGAACTGGATGGTGCTATCCGCCAGGGCGAGAGGATCGCGCTTGCCCTCGTAGATGTCTCCGGCTTCCACCAGGATGTCTGGCAGCGATGCCAGGAACTGAGCATGGCGAAGACACCCTGCCTGGTGATCTGCGCACGCCGAAGCCCCACTCTGCAACGCACGAGCATGGAACACGGTGTGAGCGGGTTGTTGATCAGACCGCTTGACTTCGCCGCTCTACTGGAGCACATACACGGGGTGCTGGGTGACTAGGATATGAGCAGATCCGGACATGACCGAATGCCCCAGTTCCAAGACGATCCTCTCTGGTACAAAGACGCCGTGATCTACGAACTCCATGTCCGCGCCTTCGCGGACAGCCACGCCGATGGTATCGGCGACTTCCTGGGCCTGATAGATAAGCTCGACTATCTGGAAGACCTGGGGATCACTGCACTGTGGCTACTCCCGTTCTACCCCTCACCGCTCAAAGACGACGGCTATGACATCTCCGACTACACCAGCATCCAGCCTAGCTACGGCAACATGCAGGGTTTCAAGAGGTTCGTCGAGGAAGCACACCGTCGAGGCCTCCGCATCATAACGGAGCTGGTCATTAACCACACCTCCGATCAGCACCCGTGGTTCCAGAGGGCCCGGCGAGCGCCGGCCGGAAGCCGCTGGCGGGACTTCTACGTCTGGAGCGACACACCGGACAGATACCAGGAGGCCCGCATCATCTTCAAAGACTCCGAGTCATCCAACTGGGCATGGGACCCCATAGCCAGGGCATACTACTGGCACCGCTTCTACTCGCACCAGCCGGACCTGAACTACGACAACCCGAGTGTCAGGCGGGCGATCTTCAGGGTCATCGACTCGTGGCTGAGATTGGGGGTCGACGGGATGCGGGTCGACGCCGTGCCCTACCTCTACGAGCGTGAAGGCACCAACTGCGAGAACCTACCCGAAACCCATGCCTTCCTGAAGGAACTGCGCGGGCACGTCGACAGAAGGTTCAAGAACCGCATGCTCATCGCAGAGGCCAACCAGTGGCCCGAGGACGCCGCCGCCTATCTTGGGGATGACGAGTTCCACATGGCCTTCCACTTCCCTCTCATGCCCCGTATGTTCATGGCCATCCGAATGGAAGACCACTTCCCCATAATGGACATCCTTCAGCAGACACCGGAGATCCCGGAGACGTGTCAGTGGGCCATCTTCCTGCGCAATCATGACGAACTGACCCTTGAGATGGTCACCGACGAAGAACGGGACTATATGTACCGCACATATGCCCGCGACCCCGCTGCCCGCATAAACCTCGGCATCCGGCGACGCCTGGCGCCGCTTCTCAACCACGATCGCAAGAAGATCGAGTTGATGAACGGCCTGCTCTTCTCGCTGCCGGGAACACCGGTCATCTATTATGGCGATGAGATCGGTATGGGAGACAACTTCTACCTCGGCGACCGCAACGGAGTGCGCACCCCGATGCAATGGAGCCCCGACAGGAACGCCGGGTTCTCACGCGCCAATCCCCAGAGACTCTACCTGCCTCCGATCATTGATCCTGAATATCACTACGAGTCGGTCAACGTAGAAACCCAGCAGAACAACCCCGACTCCCTGCTCTGGTGGATGAAACGCAGTATCGCCCTCAGGAAGAGGTTCACAGCCTTTGGGCGAGGAAGCCTCCAGTTCCTTCAGCCGAACAATCGCAAGGTGCTTGCCTTCCTACGCCGGCACCAGGATCAGACCATACTCGTGGTGGCCAACCTGTCGCACGCCGCACAGCAGACACAGCTCGACCTTTCCCCATTTGCAGGGAGAGCGCCGGTCGAGCTCTTCGGGCGATCGGAGTTCACTCCCGTCTCCGATGGGATGTACCAGTTCACACTGGGACCACACGCCTTCTACTGGCTATCACTGGAGCAAGAACTCACCCGGCCGCTTCGCTTTCGCACACTCCCTGCCGAGGAGGTCCCGACGGTGCCCGTTCTTGCTGAGACCGAAGAAAGACTCTTCAAGAGGGATAACTGGTTCGTCCTGGAGGCGGTCCTCCTCGACTACATCAGGGGCCGGAGATGGTATCGCGGCAGAGCGCGGCAGTCGTGGGGAGCCGAGATACAGGATGTAATCCCCGTACCCTACACCGATGCCACCGCTTATGTCGTTCTTGTAGAGATCGAGTACACGCAGGGCCTGCCGGAGACTTATGTGCTGCCGCTTGCCTCACGTCCTGTAGAGCACAGGGATCAGCTTGAGAACGAAAGCCCGCAGGCTCTTGTTGCTCACCTGAAGCCACGGGGTGAGAGCAACCAAACTGAGAGACTTCTTATAGACGCTATGTTCGACAACACCTTCTGCAGCCATTTACTGCGCGCTATCGCGCGAAGGAGGGTGTTCAAGGGCCAGGCAGGTGATATCGCCGCCGCACGAACCGGGTTTCTTCGCATGTCTTCTTCCACAGCAGACACATCTCTGGAGCCCTGCCCGGTCAAGACGGAGCAGCGTAACACTTCGATAGCATACGGCGAGGGACTGATCCTGAAGCTCTTCCGGAAGATAGAGGATGCGACGAACCCCGAAGTTGAGATGGGCCTCTTCCTTACTCAGAAGGCACACGTTCCTTTCGTATCTCCGGTAGCGGGCACCCTGGAGTACCGCAAAACGAGAGGCAAAGGGACAACCCTGGCAGTGCTCCAGGTCTTCGTACCCAACGAGGGCGATGCCTGGCAGTACACCGTCGATTCGCTGGACCAGTACTTCCAGCAGGTGCTGGTGCATCCCACAGTGCAGGTGCCTCCGTTGTCGAACAGACACGTACTGTCGCTTCTCAAGGAGCCGCCTGCGCTGGCCGAAGAGACCATCGGTCCCTATCTCCTTTCGGCGCAGCTTCTGGGCAGCCGCACCGCCGAACTGCACGTGGCGCTGGCTTCGGCGAGGAATGACCCTGACTTCGCGCCCGAACCGTTCTCAGTAATGTACCAGAACTCGCTCTATCACGCTATGAGAAGCAAGGCAGCCAGGACACTGCAGCTATTGCGCGAGAGCATTGAGCAGCTTCCAGAGGAACTCAGGGAAGATGCGCGCCGTGTCCTGGACGCTAAGGACAGCATCCGAGGTCGCTTTCGGCTCCTTCGCGATCGCAAGATGACGGCAGCGCGAATACGGTGCCACGGCGACTACCATCTGGGACAGGTTCTCTACACCGGGAAGGACTTTGTCATTATCGACTTCGAAGGCGACCCGTCCCGGCCCCTGAGCGAGCGACGGATCAAACGTTCACCGATGGCAGATGTCACAGGCATGATACGCTCGTTCCATCACGCAGCCTACAGTACCCTTCTCCACCGATCCGCTCCTGGACTCAGCCCCGAGGATCTGCCCGCGCTGGAACGGTGGGCACAGTTCTGGTACATATGGACGACTTCGGCCTTCCTCTCCTCATATCTGGAGGGAGTCCGTAAGACGCGACTGCTTCCCGACGATGCAGAGCAGATGCGAGTTCTTCTCGATGCCTACCTGCTGGACACAACCATCTCAGAGATAGAATATGCCATGGTTGACAGACCGGAAGGTCTCAGGCCGCCACTCAGCGGCATATTGCAGACCCTGGAGGCGGAGGACTGAACCAGGCCATGTACAGCAGGCAACGTAGCGGAGGGCAAGCCGGGACGGCCGGTCCGGTTCGCGCAGGAGCCGGCGCCATCATATGACACAGCGCAAGGATAGACAGAGCCGGGACAACTCGAGTGACATGGGCACTGCTCAACAGATGCGACATGACTTCAGTCTGCTCAGCGATGACGACCTGTTCCTCTTCAACCAGAGTTCCCATCGCCGGCTTCACGAAAAGCTCGGAGCACACACCGTGACAGTCAATGAAGCAGTGGGTACCTACTTCGCCGTCTGGGCGCCTAATGCCAGGCAGGTCTCCGTAATAGGCAACTTCAACGGCTGGAACAGGTCGGCCCACATCCTTCGTCCCAAGGACCGGTCGGGCATCTGGGAGGGACTCGTGCCGGGGCTCGCATCAGGTGCGATCTACAAGTATCACATCGTCTCCCGTCACCGCGGATATCGAGTGGATAAGGCGGATCCGTTTGCCTTCCATGCCGAGACTCCTCCGAAGACCGCCTCTATAGTATGGGACCTGGAGTATGAATGGAAGGACGCCGCCTGGATGGAGAAGAGACGCCGGTGTAATGCACTGGACGCACCCATCTCCATCTATGAAGTGCACCTGGGCTCGTGGCGGAGGGTGACTGAAGAGGGCAATCGTTCCCTCAGCTACCGCGAGCTCGCTCCCGGGCTGGCCGACTACGTGAAGCAACTGGGATTCACCCATGTCGAGTTCCTGCCGGTGATGGAGCATCCCTTCTTCGGCTCTTGGGGGTATCAGTCAACCGGTTACTTCGCCCCGACCAGCCGCTATGGCACACCGCAGGATCTGATGCATCTGATCGACTACCTGCACCGGAATGACATAGGTGTGATCCTCGACTGGGTGCCTTCGCATTTCCCCAACGACGAGCACGGGCTGGCGTATTTCGACGGAACACACCTCTACGAGCACGGCGACCCCAGGAAAGGCGTCCATCCCGACTGGGACAGCCTGATTTTCAACTACGGCAGACACGAAGTGAGGAGCTTTCTTCTCAGCAGTGCCGTGTTCTGGCTCGACAGGTATCACGCCGACGGCCTGCGTGTCGACGCTGTGGCTTCTATGCTCTACCTGGATTACGGCCGCAAGGAGGGGGAGTGGATACCCAACAAGTACGGAGGGCGTGAGAACCTGGATGCTGTCGGCTTTCTGCGGCAGTTCAACGAAGCGGTCTACCAGGAGCACCCGGATGTCCAGACGATCGCCGAGGAGTCCACGGCCTGGCCCGGGGTATCACGTCCTACCTATCTTGGCGGACTGGGGTTCGGGCTCAAGTGGGACATGGGCTGGATGCACGACACACTTCAGTACATGAGCAGGGACCCTATCTACCGCAAGTATCACCACAAAGACCTGACCTTCCGCATGATATACGCATTCTCCGAGAACTTCGTCATGCCCCTTTCTCACGACGAAGTTGTGCATGGCAAGGGTTCGCTCCTGGCCAAGATGTCCGGAGATGACCGGCAGAAGTTCGCCAACCTGAGACTCCTTCTCGGCCACATGTATGCCCAGCCCGGAAAGAAGCTGATCTTCATGGGCGGGGAGTTCGGACAGTGGCGGGAGTGGGGCCACGACGATTGCCTCGAATGGCATCTCCTCCAATACGCCCCCCATTCGGGTCTCAGGCGCTGGGTGGAGGACCTTAATCGGTTCTACCGGGAGCATCCCTCGCTCTTCCAGTCGGACTGCGACCAGGCCGGCTTTGAGTGGATCGACTGCAATGATGTCGAGCGCAGCGTGGTCAGCCTCTTGCGCAGGGGACGGTCGGAGGATGATCTTCTCGCCATCGCCTGCAACTTCACCCCGACAACGCAGTTCGGCTACCGCATAGGAGTACCACGTTCGGGCCTCTGGAAGGAAGTCATGAACAGCGACGCCGCTGAGTATGGAGGCAGCGGTCAGGGCAATCTGGGAGGCGTTCAAGCAAGACCGGTTCCTTTGCACGACCGACCTTACTCTCTGACCGTGACGATACCGCCGCTGGCGATCGTGTTCTTCGAAAACGAGGGTGACCGGACGCGCGACTCAACCGAGCATGCTGCCGGATCAGATCGTCCCGGTCCCGACACCTGACTAACCGATGGACAGCGCCAACTGCCCTGTGCAGATGAGAGCAACATGAGTCTTCCCAGAGCCAGCGGAATACTCCTGCACCCGACCTCTCTTCCCGGCCGCTACGGATCAGGCGACCTGGGCAGTGAGGCTTACCGCTTCGCTGACCTGCTGTCCGATATGCAGCAACAGCTGTGGCAGGTTCTTCCCCTGGGCCCCACCGGTTACGGCAACTCCCCCTATCAGTGCCTCTCCGTCTTCGCCGGCAACCCGCTGCTCATCAGCCCTGAGAAGCTTCTCGAAGACGGCCTTCTGGAAGGCTCCGATCTGGACGATGCACCGTCCTTCCCCGACAATAGCGTTGACTACGACGCTGTCATCAGGTTCAAGCTCCCCTTACTGAAGAAGTCCTTTAACAGGTTCGTGGCAGAGTCTGGGTCGGCGCAGCAAGAAGAACTGGATGCTTTCTGCCGACAGAATGCCCGGTGGCTCGATGATTACTCCCTGTTCATGGCACTGAAGGAGCACCGGGGGCTGTCCGCCTGGAATACCTGGGAAGAGGACATCAGAGCACGCAGACCGGAGGCCCTCGAACACTGGCACGAGCAACTGGCTCACCAAATCCGGTACCACAAGTATCAGCAGTTCCAGTTCTACAGGCAATGGTGTGAACTCAAGGACTACTGCAACCGGCTCGGGATAAGGATCATCGGGGATATGCCCATATTCGTCGCCCTGGACAGCGCCGAGGTGTGGTCGCGCCCGGACCTGTTCCGCCTTGACGATCACGGCAACCCTACCGTGGTTGCAGGAGTGCCCCCCGACTATTTCAGCGAGACCGGGCAGCTATGGGGGAATCCCATCTACCGCTGGGACAGAATGGCGCATCACGGCTATGCATGGTGGGTCGAGCGCTTTCGTGCCCTCCACACCTTGGTGGACATCGTCAGGGTAGACCATTTCCGCGGCTTCGAGAGCTACTGGGAGGTGCCAGCCACAGACAGCACCGCGTTGAACGGCAGATGGGTTCCCGGGCCCGGTGCCCGACTCTTCCATGCCGTGCAGCAGGCACTCGGAGACCTTCCCGTAATCGCCGAAGACCTGGGGGTGATAACCCCCGAGGTGGATGCGCTTCGAGACGAACTCGGCCTTCCCGGCATGCGGGTGCTCCAGTTCGCCTTCGGCGGCGACGCAAAGGCTGATGAGTACAAGCCTCATAGCTATCCGCGCAACTGCGTCGTCTACACCGGCACACATGACAACAACACGACCGTCGGCTGGTTCAGGGATGTGGGAGCGGAGGATACCACTCAGACAGCCGAGGAGAAGACGCGAGAAAGGGAAACGGCCCTGAAGTACCTTGGTAGCGACGGGCGGGAGATAAACTGGGACTTCATCCGCCTGGCCCTCATGTCGGTGGCCGACACGGCAATCATCCCCATGCAGGACGTTATGGGACTGGGCAGTGAGGCACGGATGAACCTTCCTGGCACGGCGCATGGCAACTGGAGGTGGCGCTTCACCTTAGACATGCCGACCGACGGAGCCAGGGCCAGGCTCGGAGAACTCACGGTCATCTACGGTAGAGCCGGAGATCGACTGCTGTAGATGAGTTCCTCTCTGCGCCGTGCCGCCACATGAGTACGCCGATCAGTACCCGAACCACCCGCGTGTTGGCGACTAGTCGGCCCGGGACCTGGAACTTGCCAGCGCAACGTACACCACGGGAGGCTTTCGTGATGTATCGCGCTTGAGCGTGAAGGTCCTGGGATACTGCTTTATCAGAGACTGCAGTCGCTGGTGACCATACGTGCGTGGATCGAACGCGGGATCCAACTGGCGGAGAACATGGCCGAGTGCCGCCAGGTGAAGCCATTCCTCCTCCTTGGCTGCCAGGTTGAACCCTTCCAGAAGCAGGCCCAGAGGGTCGGGCACATCCGACTTCTCTTCCTTCGCGGTTCGCTTCTTCGTTACTTTGGGCGCAACCAGGTTCTCACAGTAGATGAACTGGTTGCAGGCGTTGATGAAAGCCTCCGGAGTCTTCTTCTCACCCACACCTACGACGGTGAGGCCCTCCTCCCTGATCCTGGTGGCCAGACGAGTGTAGTCGCTGTCGCTGGCAACGATGCAGAACCCTTCGACCGCGTGGCTGTGCAGCAGATCCATGGCATCGATGATCATGGCGCTATCCGTCGAGTTCTTCCCCACCGTATACCGAAACTGCTGCATCGGCTGAATGGCATGCCTGTGAAGCGAACCCTTCCAGCTGTTCATGTTCGTCGTTGTCCAGTCGCCGTATATGCGCTTCACCGTTATCAGCCCCATCTTGCTTACCTCCGCCAGGATCTGAGGAAGGAGAGACGCCTGGGCGTTATCGCCGTCGATCAGGACCGCGACCTTCAGTTGCTCATTCTGTTCTTCCAATGTACCCCCTTCTGGTCATCAAGTTGCCGGCCGACGCGCAGACACGAAGTGCTGGGCTGCCGGCCCTCAAACCAGTTGTTCACCAAATTCTACTCCGCATGTGCCTCAATGACAAGACGGGGCTGGAACGGTCGGGCGTTGACAGTGCGCGCCTATCATCGTATAGTATAGATATTCAAATCACCTGTGAAAAGGGGGCAGAATGAGAACAGCGGCAGGAGTGATAATGGTGGGGTTTGGTGTCTTCATGATCGTCGGGGCGCTACTCCTTGTACTTGGATGGGAGTGGGGAGTCCCTGCAAGGGTGTGGATACAACTGGCCTTTTCAATACTGCTTGTCGCAGCCGGCATCAGCGTGTTCAGAAGGAAGGCCTATCGGTGGGCCTTGTCAGCGGCTATCGGCATGATCGTTTTCGGGACGATAAATGCCGGCTCGCTGTTGCAGGACCCCGTCTTGCGGCGTGCTGACATTGCTACCCAGCTAGCAATGGCCGCAGTGCCCTGGGCCATCTGGGGTGTTCCCGGCATACTGGCCGTGGTCTTCCTGGTGAAAAGAAAGGCTGAGTTCAGACCCTCCCAGGATGTCTGATTGTTACATAAGGGCCCAGCGCGAGCCCTGTGACTGCCTCAGATGATCGGTTCCAGCAACTGCTTCTCCGGCATGCTCATCTGGAAGCATCCGATCGTCGGCCGACCAGCCTTTTCCCCAGTGCTTCAGCCTCTCGCATTAGAGCCTCGTTGTTCTCTATCTCGCCCGCCCCCTCCGCACTGCCGTAGACCATGCCCACCAGCTTTGATCCTGTATAGCGGTAGGCATCCTGGAATGTCCGTATTGCGTTCACACAGCCGGACCTGACGGCATCGGCATCGCCGTAACTCATGGCGATGGCTATACGCTTCCCGGCAAACGGGTTCTTCGAGTAAGCAGTCAACCCGTAGCATCGATCCATGAATATCTTGGTCTGAGCGGACATGGTGAACCAGTAGACCGGGCTGGCTATAACCCAGGCATCTGATCGTATCAGCTTCAGATAGGTCTTCTGCATGTCGTCGTTGATCGCACATCCGGTGCTGCCGGGTTCCTTGCAGGTGTCACACCCCTTGCAGGGGCTGACATCCAGGTTGTGCAGGAAGATGGTCTCCACATCAGCACCCGCAGACTCCGCCCCTCGTGATATCCTGGCCGCCAGTGCCGCGCTATTACCGTTTCTCCGCGGGCTCCCCAGGATTACCAGCACCTTCTTGGTTTCTGAGTTGTCCTTCAATGTATCTACCTCCTCGATGATGTCAGTGCGGCTGACCCACGAACGCTTCATCCAGGCTCTCTACGCCCGGCATGAGACGCGTTCCGAAAAAGGTACATAGCCCAACCAAGTGTATCACGACCCCATTGCAGATAGACCTTCCGTGCGTCTGCAACCCGACCCAGTATCTGCGGCACATCAGGGTCCTCCGGGTTTTCTCCGGCATACTGGTCGGCCGCGTACGACTGAAGCGTCTCATACCGGTCCCAATCGTCGTTATTGCTGACCATCGTGTACAGAGGGAACAGGCCCTCATCTTCGCCCGTGGTTAAGTTATCCCGGTGTGTGCCAAACATATCTCTCGTGTAACGCTCGGCGGCCAGAAAGGCATCATCCGGTTCTTTGAGCCAGAATGGCTCGCCAACGAGAACGAGGCCGCCGGGTTTGGTCATGGCCTTCAGCGCACTCAGAGTTCCTCGATGTCCCTTGTAGATCCACGAAGCGCCGATACACATCGAAAGGTCGAAGAGACGATCGGTTCTGTACTCTGCTCCATCGATGTTGACGATCTCGATGCGGGCTCCAGGCACCCGCAGCCGCAATCTCCGTTCTGCCTCGGCAGCGAAGTATGGCGAAATGTCGACCCCGACTCCGGACATCCCGTACCGCTCCGCCAATCTCGTTAACATCTCGCCTTTACCGCAGGCAATGTCGAGTACGGCAGACCCCCGACTCAGTTTGAGCAGTCCGAATAGCTCGTCGACCTTGTCAAGGCTCATCGGGTTGCAGACTACGTGGTGCCGGTGGGTGACGTCGTAGAACTTCCAGATATCCATCCTACCTTCCATGGATGATTCTCTCCTCTACCGGTCTTGCCCGCCGGTTTTACTTATGATGTAGAGCGTCTGAGCGAACACAAGCATCATTGCCTGAGTCCAGGTCCGTTTATACTGCTGGTAGAAGATATGCCTTGTCAAGATCACTTGACAAACCGGTGAAATGCAGTAGAATATTTACCTGGACTCTGGCAGAAAGAGAGTATTGCCGGGCGGCTTCGCCCTTATCACAACACGAGACCGCGCCTTCCCGGCCGTTATCAACTCACAAGACTCACGAAGTACCAGATTCTTTCCCGGGGCATGGTTGACCCGGGGAAGATTCGGAGGAGGTGAAGAATGTACCTGGATCCTGGTACCGGAAGCCTGATTATCCAGCTAGCTATAGGAGTCCTGGTCGGCGGGCTGGTGGCTGCCAAGGTGTCCTGGGGACGGGTCGCCGGCTTCTTCAGGAGGCTGTTCCGTGGCAGATCAAGGCACGGCGTCGCTGAGGACTAGCCGGGTCGTCTCCAGTTCATTCCGTGACCCCAGCGGGTTCGTTTTCCAGGAAGGAGACAAACTGTACCGCCAGGTCAATGCTGTCTACAAGGACAGTTATGAACACCTGTTGAACTCGGGGCTCTACGAAAACCTGACCGGCCGCGGGCTGCTGGTTCCACACGAGGAAGCAACCCTGGATCCCCCCAAACCTGATATCGCCTATAAAGTGATAAGGCCGGAACCTATCGACTTCGTCTCCTACCCGTACGAGTGGTGTTTTAGCCAGTTGAAGGATGCCGCCCTGACCCTGCTCACGATACAGAAGACCAGCCTTGAGTTTGGCATGACCCTCAAGGACTGCAGCGCCTACAATGTGCAGTTCACGGATGGAAGGCCGGTGCTCATCGACACGCTCTCCTTTGAGAAACACCGTGAGGGCTATCCCTGGGTTGCCTACCGGCAGTTCTGTCAGCACTTTCTGGCGCCGCTGGCGTTGATGGCCTACAGAGACGTCCGGCTGAACCGGCTGCTTCAGACCTATATCGACGGTGTACCACTGGATCTGACAAGCTCGCTCCTGCCGGCGCGCACCCGCCTTTCCTTCTCGCTACTGTGGCACATCCATCTGCACGCCCGCAGCCAGAAGCGCTTCGCCGGCAGAAAGGTCAGGGCCGACAGGTACAGAATGGGACGACTGTCTCTACTGGGGGTTATCAACAGCCTGGAATCGGCGACAAAGAAGCTGAAGTGGCAACCCAGGGGCACCGACTGGATCGACTACTACGAGGACACAAACTACTCGCGCGAAGCCTTCGAGTGCAAGAAGCGAACAGTGGCCGGGTTTCTGGACCGCATAGCGCCTGCGAACGTCTGGGACCTCGGCGCCAACGTGGGGGTTTTCAGCCGGCTGGCCAGCGAGAGGGGGATACCGATCGTCTCGCTCGATGTCGACCCGGCTGCTGTGGAGAGGAGTTACCTGGATTGCATTGGTAGGCAGGAAGATCATCTTCTGCCCCTAGTGCTCGACCTGACCAATCCGAGCCCCGGGATAGGCTGGGGCAGTGAGGAAAGGATGTCGCTGGTTGATCGCGGGCCAGCAGACACCGTGATAGCGCTGGCGCTGTTGCACCATCTGGCCATAGGGAACAATACTCCGTTCGATAAGATTGCCGGATTCCTGAGCCGCATCGGTAAGAGGCTGATCGTTGAGTTCGTCCCCAAGAGCGACTCACAGGTCCAGAGGCTTCTGTCCACCAGGGACGACATCTTTGGCGATTACACACAGGAAGCCTTCGAGCGCGAGTTCGGGCAGCATTTCACGATTCAGGAGTCCGTTCCTCTTACCGATTCGGTAAGAGTCCTCTACATGATGGAGCGTAAGAACGCATGAAGAAGCGGTTGATCATCCACCCTGCTCTGTTTGCTGTGTTCCCCTTTCTCTTCTTCTACGCCCACAACATACAGGACTTACAGCAGTTGAGAGCCGTCTGGGTAGCCCTGGTGGTTGGAGCATCCGTGGGATTGGCGTTTCTTGCGTGGAGGCTGTTCCGGTTCTTGTTCAAGGACAGGACGAAGGCGGCCCTGGCGGCAACCATCCTCATCTTTATTCTCTTCTTCTACGGGCATCTCTACAGTCTTCTGGAAGACCGGGCGTCCACCATAGCGGGCCACGGGTACCTGATTCCAGCGGTGCTGGTGGCATTCGGACTCTGCGTCTATCTGATCAGGCGCGCCCACAGGGACTTCGGCACCATTACCAGGGCGCTAAACGTGGTAGCCGTAGTGCTGATAGCCATGAATGCCGGCACAGTCATCTCCCACGAGGTCTCGGCCCACCGGGCAGCATCGGCCTGGACATATCTCAGAGAAGATGTGACTCCCCCGGAGGTAGATTTCATGCCCGACATCTACTTCATAATCCTCGATGAGTATGCCCATCACGATACGATCAAAGAGCACTATGGATACGATAACAAGCAGTTTGTCGAGGGCCTGGAGGAAATGGGATTCTTCGTCGCACGCAATAGCACAACACATACCGACAGGACGGCAAGAGCAGTCGCTTCAATCCTCAACATGGAGTATGCCCCGGAGACAGAACCACTGAGGGCCGCCTGGCGGAGGATCAACCAGAACAGAGTGATCGACTACTTTCAGGCCATAGGCTATACATGCATCTATTTCGGTCACTATCATGAGCTGGGCCGGTACGAAATCAACGCCGACGTGTACTTCAACTACTACGAAGATGCCGACTATGAGCCTCTAATGGCTGAGATGGCGAGTTACCTACTCAAGAGTCCCGCATTCGGTCCGTTTCACGACTCCATTGGCGGGGAGCGTTACGAGGAGTTCTATCGAGAGGGGCTCCTTAACACACTCGATCACCTCGGCGAAGTGCATGAAATGGAAGGACCAAAATTTGTGTTCGCCCACATCATGGCACCGCACGTACCATTCGTAGTCGGGCCTGACGGAGAGCACGTCGAGGCGGAGCATTTCTACAACTACGACGACGAGGAGTTCTACCTGGGTCAGTACATATATATCACGCAGGAGATCACCGGGATAATCGATAACCTGTTGGACCAATCCGCTACGGAGCCGGTTATCATCCTCCAGTCCGACCACGGACCCCGGTGGGTTGAGGGGTGGGAGAAGATACTGAACGCTTTCTATTTGCCGGAGAACGACCACGAACTGCTCTGCGATTCCATATCCCCGGTCGACACCTTCCGCCTCATCTTCAATCACTATTTCGACGCCGGTCTTGAGCCTGCGGAAGACGGCAGGGCATAGCCGGTAATTGTCAATCCGCCGGCGATGCGGGTACCGGCGTCGCGGCGATCGCAGCCGGCATGCCGGTTCGGCGCGAGTTCCTTAACCGTTGATGGCGGCATGAGATACTCGCCAGTGTGTCCGGCCGGCGCACGACCTCACTGAAGAATGCCCACAGCGAAGGGCTGTGTGTATGTGATGCCGCCTTCGCCACTCATCTCTGCCCGGATGTACGCCCCGATGTTCGCAGTATTGTGGAAATCCAGAGCGGCTCCCTGGTGGATGACGAAGCCATTCGATATCCAGGACACTTCCTCCCAGCCATCGCCGTCGATGGCAACGATACCCCCTTCGTTATCGACAAGAATGGACCGTATCACCGGAGCGGCCGACCCATAGGAGAAGTAGAAGCTGCCCCTTTCCATTGCAGACCGGATTTCTGCCTCGCAAAGCTCTGGAAGAGGGAAGACGTTGAAAGCACGGCCCAGGTGCCACATTATGTGCAAGTCATCGTTGGCAAAGCCCCAAACCGGCCGCTCCGGCATGAGCATGGTCAGAACTGTGTCCCAGATCTCATGGTCCTGGAGGCGAAGTTTGCCGTTGGCCACCTCCATGCCGATCAAATGGGGGAACTTCGAGAACAACGAAGTGTAGAACTGCGGTGGATTACCATGGTAGCCGGGATGGAAAAACACGGCCAGTCCGTCACTGTCAGCGATGCCGGTCAATATCTCCTCCTCGGTAACATTCGCTGCGCTTCCTATGCCCCCGATGACAGGTAAGTATCGCCTACTGACGATATTGTAATCGCAGAAGTAGCTTCCGATATGGTGCGCGTGGGATATCTCGTTGCCCTGCACCGCCAGCATGCCCAGTTCCTCGGGGTCGCGCCCGTGTTCGTTCCACGGCCAGGTGACAGCATCATGATCGGTTAGTGCCAGGATGTGGTAACCGGCGCGGTGATAGGCATCGATCACCCGTGCCGCGCTATGCAGTCCGTCGCTCTGCCGCGTGTGCGTATGCAGATTGGCCCTATACTGGGCATGCTCCTCCCAATCGACTTCCTGATAAGGGTTAACCAGGATCAGGTCGTTGCGCGCAGCTATGTACACTTCGGCAACCATAGCAGAGACCTGGGGCCCCGTGCCACCGGCAAACGGCAGGTTTGACCCGACCATCACAGCCAGCGCAATCAGCAGTGTGGCTGCTGAAGTCCTCTTCTTCGACGGCCATCGCTTCATTATCTCACCGCGTCAAAACCAACCGCGTCACGTTACCGTATCTGCAAAGCTCAGTCGCCTCTCTCCCGCAGGTGTTGACTCGCCTGTCAAGGAATGGGCACATGATAGCGGTAACATGACATACTTAACATGCTCAATATAGCATGTTAGCGGAAGCATGTCAACATTATGGCCTGGTCCTATGAGTCGCTGGGTCTTTGTCACCAGTCATGGAGCAGGGACTGCTGCAGCGCTACTGTACGCCTGCAGCCTATTCGAACCCGTGCGGAACTCGATGCCATCGCGGAGCGATTCGACTCCCGAGGTAGGAACAGCCTGCAACAGCCGGCCAGTCGATGGGCTCTCTGGATCTCACGGCAGTCCCGGTCCGAATCCACTGTTGTCCCGAACGTACCTGCCTCATGCTGACACGGTCGGCGAATCGTGCAGTTCGTTGCGCACACCCGCCAGCCTACGAGTTCATGTGAACTGCTGGATGTGATCAGAGAGGAACTGAGCCACCCGGGCCATGTCGAACGGCCATGCGTAGGTCACCTCTATGTCTGGATGCAGGCCACGGAACCGGTCGATCGCAGCGGGTATGTCCTTCTCGGCGTGGTCACCGCCGCGTGTCATCATGGTTGTAGCTACGAAGATCCTGCTGGCACTCATGTCGGCAGCGATCTGTAACGCCTCATCGATGCTGGGAGCACAGAACTCGTTATGCCCTACGATCACCTCGTAACCTGACGCCCGGCTGAGATGAGAGGCCAACTCTTGGGACGCTGAATAGAAGGGGTCGTTCCCCTCGTTGCGCGGCCAGTTTCTCATCCTGTCCTCCAGCAACGAGAGGCGCTCCTGCGCGGATCCGCTGATCCTCCCCGTCTCGCTCGCTGCGTGCAGCCTGAAGAACTCGGCAAGCTCCTGCCTCGGGAAGTCCGCGGGAGGCATACCGTGCACGGCGAGGACTATCACCGTCTTCACGATGGGTACTATAGCATATCCCGCTCAGCCACAGGTTGTCAGGGCACCGGAGCTAGACCATCGGCACAGGCAGAATGTGTGCAAGAGAGGCGCTTCCCTCGGCGTGGTAGAATGGCCCCTGTGAACCCGGGCTCCAGGAAGGCGAAATGGTCAGGATCAGCACCATCCTGAGGAGAGACCATCGGCATGAGCCACTGGCGGTGCTCCGTAAGAGACGGCCGCATGAGCAATGAAAGTGGTGTGAACTACGGCGCCCTGTGGAAGTGGGCACGCTCCAGTCCGCGACGTATTGTCTTCCTGCTACGGACATCCTCCCGCCACTGGCTCGCCC
>SL_5KL_010_SEDDRAFT_10000206_pt1 | contig 36881 bp, 33 predicted proteins | sample SodLakKL_010_SED_FD_9118 | JGI IMG/M metagenome (IMG submission 9118)
CCCTACCGGCCCTCTTCATATAGGACACGGCAGGGGGGCGGCTATAGGGGATTCCCTTGCCAGGATGTATGAAAGGCTCGGTTATGAGGTTTACAGGGAGTACTATGTAAATAATACAGGGCGTCAGATGAAAATTCTGGGAGAGAGTATATTTAATACGGCAAAAGGCCTGGATATACCCGACTGCGGTTATAAAGGGAGCTATATTAAAGAGATAGCCGATGACTTAAAGGGGTGTGAGGACAGCCGGCAGTGCGCTGAAAAAGCATCTCAGAAGATACTAAAAAAACACCTTGATGTTTTAAAAAACTTCGGGGTTGAATATGATGATGTGTTTTATGAATCCTGGTTATTCTCAAGAGATGAGGTTGATGACATAGTTCGGATCCTGGCGGAAAAAGGGCTTATTTTCGAGAAAGACGGGGCATCCTGGTTTAAAAGCACCTTATACGGTGATGACACCGACAGGGTTCTGAAAAAGAGCGATGGGGAATACACTTATTTTGCTTCAGACTGCGCTTATCACAGAAATAAAGCTTCAAGATTTGATAAAATTATTAATATCTGGGGAGAGGACCATCATGGGTATGTGCCCAGAATAAAAGCCTTCTGGAAAGCCATGGGGTATGATAAAGATGCACAGCTGGATGTGATGCTTTATAAACTTGTTGACTTAAAAAGAGGAAGCAGAAAAATCTCCATGTCTACGAGAGAGGGGGAGTACGTGACCCTCGAAGAGGTGATCGGGGAGGTTGGCTCTGATGCCTCGCGTTTTTTTATGCTTATGCGAAGCAGCGATGCAAAACTCGAGTTTGATCTGGAGCTTGCAAAGAAAGAGGATAAAACAAATCCCGTATATTATGTTCAGTATTCTCATGCCCGCATATGCTCGGTCTTTTCAAAGAAAGGCATTAAGCCGGAGGATATCGGTCCCGAAGCAGCCACAATGCTGGATGCGGAAGAAAAGAATGTTATAAAAACAATATCCAGATTTCCTTATGTTCTTGAAAAATGTGTCAGGTTAAGCGCTCCTCACTTTATGACGGAATACCTGAGGGAGGTTGCTGTCGGTTTTCATAAGTATTACGATACGGTCAGAATTTTAGATACTGAAAAAGAGGAGGCCAGACTTCTTCTGCTTAAAGCGGTAAAGAACATAATAGCAAACGGCCTCGAGCTTGTCGGGGTGTCAGCCCCGGAAAGGATGTAGCTATGAAATTAAGGTGGTACGGACAGGCGCGCATACATATAGAAACCGGCGGCGGAGAAAGTATTCGGATAGTTTGCGACCCTTATGACAGTTCTCTAGGGTATAAAGTTCCTTCGGAAAAAGCGGAGATTGTAACTGTTTCTCACGGACATTTTGACCATAGCGCTGTTGATACTGTTAAAGGTTCGCCTGAAATTATAGATTCGGCGGGAGAATATGAAATTCCCCCGGTTCGCATAAAAGGAATAAAATCCTGGCATGATAACAGCGGCGGAAAGGAAAGGGGTTCCAATGTAATCTTCAGGTTTGAGATGGAAAATATAATCTTTGTTCACATGGGGGATATAGGACATGTTCCGTCATCCGGACAGCTGGAAAAGATAAAACCCTGCGATATACTTGCCGTTCCGGTAGGGGGTGTTTATACAATTGACAGCAAATCCGCTTACGAAACAGTTAACCTTATAAATCCCCGGGTTGTAATTCCAATGCATTATGATACACCATCAAACAAGATAGGTCTTCAGCCGCTTGGGTATTTTTCGGACCGCTTTCTTGAGGTACAGAGATTAAGAGAGTTTGCCGGAGGCAGGGATATACTGCCGAAAAATCTTACTGTATGGGAATTAATGGCTCATGGGGAGAGATAGGAAGTAATAGGAGGAGAGGGGTTTGAGGGCTTTTAGATTGCGGATATAGGGCTTCAGAAAGCACGAAAATTTAGATTATATAAGTCAGGCATAAGTTTGACTGGTATTATAAATTTTGATAAATTACAGGTAATTTTGCTTCTATAGAAATGGTGGTTGCAGAAGATGACAAGATAATTAAGAAAAGGGATAAAATGGAAAAAGAAAAAATTACAGTAGAGCCGGCAAGAAAATTAAACCAGCTGCCTCCTTATCTTTTCGGGGCCATAGATGTTTTGAAGAAAGAGGCATACCGCAAAAAACTTGATGTAATAGATCTCGGAATGGGAAATCCGGATATGCCCACACCGGGCCACATAGTAGAAAGGCTCTGCGATACAGTTAAGAACCATCCGAAAACACATAGATATCCCCAGGCGAAGGGGATGCCTAAATTCAGAAAAACGGTGGCAGATTGGTACTCAAAGAGGTGCGATGTCAGCATAAATCCTGAAAATGAAGCCCTTGCATTGATTGGTTCCAAGGAGGGGATTGCTCATATATGCATGGCATATTTAAACGATTCTGATGTGGCGCTTGTTACCAACCCGTGTTATCCGGTTCACAGAAACGGAATTATCCTTGCAGGGGGTGTTCCTTATGATATGCCGATTAACGAAAACAATAATTATATCCCTGTATTGGAGGACATACCGAAAGAAGTTGCGGATAAAGCCAAGCTTATGTTTATAAATTATCCAAACAATCCGACTACTGCGGTTGTTGAGAGCGGTTTTTTTAGAAAAGTTATTGAGTTTGCTAAAAGCCATAATATTCTTGTATGCCATGATTATGCTTATTCTGACATAACCTACGACGGATACAGCGCGCCTTCGTTTATGCAGACGGAGGGGGCGAAAGATGTAGGCATTGAATTCCATTCGTTATCTAAGACTTATAACATGGCCGGATGGCGCGTGGGGTTCTGTGTAGGGGGAAAAGAGTTTCTTAAACCGCTTGAAAAAATAAAATCGTACCTGGATTACGGGGTTTTTACGGCCCTTCAGCTTTCGGCGGTAAAGGCGCTTAACGGTCCTCAAAAATGTGTCAGCAAAACCGTTAGGGAATACAGAAGAAGACAGAATAAGCTTGTGGAGGGGCTTAATAAGGTTGGATGGGATGCTTCACTTCCGGCTGCTACCATGTATCTGTGGCTTCCGCTTCCCGGAAAATTCAAGGATATGGGATCGCTGGAATTTGCTGAACTGCTGATAGAGGAAACCGGTATTGCCGTTGCGCCCGGAATAGGCTTCGGTTCGTACGGAGAGGGTTTTGTAAGAATGGCGACGGTTACCCATTTTCAGAGGTTTCATGATGCTTTGTTGAGATTGAAGGAGTTCATAAGAAAGGGCCCGCCAAAATGACAGTTAATATAGGTATAATAGGGTTGGGAACCGTTGGGGGCGGTGTATATGATATGCTTGTAAATCGCTCTGACCGGATTAATGAAAGAGTAAACGGCGGAATTAGGGTCAAAAAAGTCTGCGATATCAGGGAGGACCTCGGAAAAGACATGAATCTTCCTCCCGGGGTTTTTACGAAAGATTACAGGGATATACTAAATGACAGCGAAATATCTCTTGTGGCTGTCCTTACCGGCAACACTAAAGTTGCTCTTAAAATTATAAATGAATGTTTTGAAAATTCCAAGCATGTAGTAACCGCAAACAAGGCTCTGCTGGCAGGGCACTGGAAGGAAATTTTCAAAAAAGCTTCAGAGTGTAATTCTATTTTGTATTTTGAGGCCAGCGTAGGAAGCGGAATTCCGGTGATTCAGGGTATAAACGAGGGAATGGCCGCAAACAGGATAGACAGGGTTAAGGGTGTCTTGAACGGAACAACAAACTATATGCTGACAAGGATGGAGAAAGAAGGCCTTACAATGCAGGAAGCGGAAAAAGCTGCGATAGAGGCAGGTTTTGCGGAGCCTGACTCTTCTGCGGATATCAACGGGCTGGATGCAGCCCACAAAATATGCGTATTGGCAAATGTAATATTTAAAACCCCGGTGAATTTAGATGATGTTTACTGCGAGGGGATTTCCGGCCTTGAACTGCAGGATATAAAACTGGCTAAAGAAATGTTCGGGTTCGATATAAAGCTTCTTTCTGTAATAAATGTCACATCAAAAGGGGTTGAGGTAAGGGTGCACCCTTCTTTTCTTCCCTCCGGGGATGTTCTTTCAGGAGTGAAAGATGAGTATAACGGTATTCTGGTAAGGGGGGATGCATCGGGAGAGGTTATGTTTTACGGGAAGGGCGCCGGCAGGTACCCGGCGGCATCAGCCGTAGTCAGCGATATAATATATGTGGCGCAGAAGATAAATTACGGTATAGCCGGAAAAATTCCTTTTATGTATACCGATACATCCGGCAGCACCCCGGTTTTGGATATGGAAAATTTAAGCTTTCAGTATTATTTAAGGTTTAAAACAATTGACAAGCCGGGTGTCTTATCAACGATATCGGGGGTTCTCGGAAAATATAATGTTTCCATTCTATCGTGTTATCAGAAAGGCAGAGCCGGAGAAGAGGTTCCGATAGTAATGGTTACTCACAGGGCTCTTGAAGGCAACCTGAAAAAAGCCCTGAGAGAAATAGACGAAATGGGAATAATAAAGAAAAAAACTGTGTTTATAAGGCTTGAATCTGATATGGAGATATACTGAGTTGGGATACGGAAAAGGAATCATAGAAAAATATTTTAATATTCTTCCGGTAAATGAAAATACCCCGGTGGTGACTCTAAACGAGGGAAGCACTCCTTTAATAAAAGCGGAAAATCTCAGGGATAAGCTTGGGGTAGGTTTTGAAGTCTTTTTGAAATACGAGGGGTTAAACCCTACAGGCTCATTTAAAGACAGGGGTATGACCGTGGCGGTGTCAAAGGCTGCTGAAAAAAAGGCCAGGGCGGTTATATGCGCCTCTACCGGAAATACATCTGCCTCTGCGTCTGCTTATGCCGCCAAAGCCGGGATGAAAAGTATTGTGGTTATTCCAAAAGGGGCTATCGCTCTAGGGAAACTGTCCCAGGCTCTTATTCATGGAGCGAAGGTTGTTGCCGTTAAGACAAATTTCGACGGGTGCCTTAAAGTAGTCAGGGAGCTCTGTGAAAAATATGAGGTTGAGATGGTTAACTCCCTGAACCCGAACAGGATAGAGGGACAGAAAACAGCTTCGTATGAAATTACTGAAATTCTCGGCGATACGCCGGATTATCAGTTTATGCCGGTTGGAAACGCCGGTAATATAACGGCGTACTGGAAAGGTTATAAGGAAATAAACGAAAAAAGGGGCCTGTCTCTGCCTAAAATGATGGGGTTTCAGGCATCCGGCGCGGCACCGATTGTAGAGGATAGAATAGTAAATAAACCGGAAACTGTCGCAACGGCAATAAGAATAGGCAATCCGGCATCATGGAGACAGGCGGTCTCTGCAAGAGATGAGTCTAAGGGGGGGATAGATTCAGTAAGCGATGAAAAGATACTTCAAGCCTGGCAGGAGTTGGCTGCCTGTGAGGGAGTCTTTGCCGAACCGGCCTCTGCTGCATCGCTGGCAGGGCTTAAACTCTGCCTGGAAAATAAAAAAATTGATAAAGATTTCAGGGGCAGCGTTGTATGTATTCTTACTGGCCATGGGCTGAAGGACCCCGACCGGGCTGTTAAATCCGTAAAAAAGCCTGTGGTTGTCAAGGAGAGCACTGAGAAGGTTGCATCAGCAGCGGGTCTTATTTAATGAGGCCGTTCAGGGTTAAAGTTCCGGCAACAGTGGCGAATATGGGGCCCGGGTATGATGTCCTGGGTATGGCTGTCGAGCTCTTCCTTGAAGCGGATGTATATCCGTCAGAAAAAGATGAATTTTCACTGGAAATCTCCGGGATGAAGGTTTGTCTTGAAGAATCAGAGAATGCCATACTCGAAGGAATCAATGCCGCCCGGGGAAGAAAAGGGAAAGCACCGCTAAAGGTTAAAGTCAGAAGTGGTATTCCATTAAAAAAAGGGCTTGGATCTTCGGCTGCAGCACGGGTCGCCGGATTAATGATAGGCGGTTTTATCAGTGATAAAGAGGTGGATAGCGGAAAGACGGCAGCCGCAGCTTCTGAGCTGGAGGGTCACCCGGATAATTCTGTCCCGGCAGTTTTCGGCGGTCTTACAGCGAGCTGTATGGCAGACGGTGATTTAAAATACAGCCTACACGATATTACCCGGAGTCCGGAAATCATAATAGGGGTTCCGGATATTGAGATATCTACGCAGGATGCAAGAAAAGCCATGCCGGAATGTGTCAGGCACGAAGATGCTGTCTTTACAAACGGGAGAGTAGCCTTGCTAATTTCAGCTCTGGTTAAAGAAGATTTTAAACTGCTTGATTTTGCAATGCAGGACAGGCTTCATCAGCCGTATAGAAAAAAGTTTATTCCCCGTTTTGATGAAATAGAGGAGGCTTCCAGAGAAGCCGGAGCCTGGGGTACGGCTATCTCGGGTTCTGGACCGTCTGTTTTTTCGTTTGTAAAAGATTCAAAAGGGGATGATGTGGGAGAAGCGATGAAGGAGGTATGGAAAAGGGATGGTTTTTCTTCCTTTTACATTGTTACGCGGGTTTCAGCTAAAGGAGCGGAAATTAAAGAGTTATGAATCTTGATAAACCTGTAGTAGTGCAAAAGTTCGGGGGAACTTCAGTAAAGAACCCCCGGCGTATAAAAAATGTTGCGGAAATTATTTACTCAAAAGTAAAGAAGGGCTATCATGTGGTGGCTGTGGTTTCAGCGCCAGGTGACACTACGGACAGACTTGTGGATATGGCAAATAAAATAACTTCCTGTCCGACTGAAAGAGAGATGGATGTGCTCTTATCCACAGGTGAGATGCAGGGGATGGCTTTTGTCGCCATGGCACTGAATGAAATCGGGTGCAAGGCTGTTTCTTTAACCGGATCGCAGGTAGGAATACTTACGAGTTCGGCTCACAGCAGGGCTAGAATAAAGAGTATTGACGCTAAGAAAATTTATGATTCGCTTGCCAGGGGCGAGGTTGCGATTGTCGCCGGGTTTCAGGGGGTGTCGGAAGATGATAATATTACGACACTGGGGAGAGGCGGCAGTGATTTAAGCGCTGTAGCAATAGCATCTGTTTTAAAAGCTAAGGTATGCGAGATATACACAGATGTTGATGGAGTGTACAGTTCGGATCCATCTGTGGTAAAAGGAGCAAAAAAAATAGACAGTATAACATATGACGAAATGCTGGAGCTTGCGTCTGCGGGCGCTAATGTTATGCAGTCAAGGTCAATGGAAGTGGCAAAAAAGCATAAGGTTAAACTTCATATAAAATCCAGTTTGAAAAGAGAAGAGAAAGGCGGTACGGTTGTTATGGAAGAAACAGAAAAAACGGATGAGGCAAAAGGATTGGAGGATGTTTTTATCAGGGGCGTGACCCTTGATGAAGATCAGGTCAGGATATCTATTGAAAGGGTTCCCGACAAACCCGGGGTTGCCGCGAAGATTTTCGGTGTGCTTGCCCGGGACGGTATAAATGTTGATATGATAATACAGTCTTCAGCGTACAGTTCGGGTGTAAATGATATTTCTTTCACTATCGGGCACAGCAGAATTGATGAAGCAAGAAGAATTCTGCAGGAAATAAAAGATGAAATAGGCGCTAAAGAAATAATAATAGATGAGAAAGTGGATAAGGTTTCAATTGTTGGGATTGGAATGAAAAGTCATGCGGGTGTGGCGGCAAGAATGTTTGAAGTTTTGTCAAAAAAAAGTATAAATATAGAGATGATATCTACGTCGGAAATAAAGATATCATGTGTAGTATCCGCAAAGAAAGGAAAAGAAGCAGTAAGAGAGCTGCATAATGAATTCTGTGAATAAAAAAGAAAAAATTTTAGTTCTTGATACCACGCTCAGGGATGGGACCCAGGCGGAAGGTGTTTCTATATCTATGGAGGATAAGCTTAAAATAACCGCCAAACTTGACTGGATGGGGGTCGATTATATTGAAGGCGGTTGGCCCGGGTCAAACCCGAAAGACGCGAAATACTTCAACAAGGTAAAGAATATGAATCTTGAGACTTCCACTGTCGCGGCATTCACATCTACAAGAAAGAAAAACACTAAACCGCGAGAGGATGCTATTTTAAACAGGGTGGTCGAGGTCGAGCCCGGCACATGCTGTGTCTTTGGTAAATCCTGGGATCTTCATGTGAAAAAGGCGTTAGGTACAACAAGAAAAGAAAATTTGAATATGATACGCGAATCAGTCAGTTACCTGCGTGAAAAAAACATAGATGTAATATATGACGCGGAGCATTTTTTTGACGGATTTTTGAGCGATCCGGAGTATGCCGTAAAAACCCTGGAAGCGGCAGTGGAGGGCGGCGCACGGGTGGTGGTTCTATGTGAGACCAATGGGGGTGTTCTTCCTCATGAGGTCGGCCGGATAGTTGAAGAGGTAAAAAAATCTGTTGATGTTCCTCTGGGAATCCACGCGCATAATGATTCGGGTGTTGCGGTAGGCAATACGCTTGAGGCGGTAAGACGGGGATGCAGAATGGTTCACGGAACAATAAACGGATACGGTGAAAGGTGCGGAAACGCCAACCTCTGCTCCGTGCTTCCCAATCTGCAGCTGAAGATGGGGTACAGCTGTCTTCCTGGAGAAAGAATGAAGCGCCTGACGGAGGTTTCCAGGTATATAGACGAAATCGCAAATATTGTTCCTGATTCGCATCAGCCTTTCGTAGGACATTCCGCTTTCGCCCACAAAGGGGGAATACATGTAAGCGCAATAAGAAAAGATTCGACCACATACGAACATATAAGCCCGGAGTCGGTGGGGAATAAAAGGAGAATTCTCCTTTCCGAACTGGCGGGAGCAAGCAATATAAGGCTTAAATCAGAGGAGTTTAACATTGATCTTTCAAAGGATGATGAAAAGGTAAGAAGAATTCTCAAACACATAAAAAAGCTGGAAGAGAAAGGCTATCATTACGAGGGGGCCGAGGCTTCTTTTGAAATTGTTATGAGAAAAGAATCAGATTCATATAAGAAATTTTTTGACCTTGAGGGATTCAGGGTAATAATTGAAAACGATTCTGAAGGCAACCTTCGCTCTGAAGCCACCATAAAGGTTCTTGTTGACGGGGTTCTTGAACATACTGCCTCAGATGGCGACGGACCGGTAAATGCTCTGGATAATGCGCTGAGAAAAGCGCTGGAGAAGTTTTATCCCGAGTTAAAAACGGTAAGCTTGACTGATTTTAAGGTGCGGGTCATAGATGCGAAGGAAGGAACAGCTGCAAAGGTGCGGGTTTTAATAGAATCCAGGGACGGGAAGCAGGAGTGGGGAACCGTTGGGGTTTCTGAAAACATCATAGAGGCTTCCTGGGAGGCCCTTGTAGACAGTATTGAATACAAGCTTATGCGTGAGCGGGGACTGTAAAGATGCACAGAATAAATGACGGGAGCAACAGATGAGAAGCGATAAAATTAAAAAGGGGTTTCAAAGGGCGCCTTCAAGGGCTCTTTTATACGCATGCGGGGTGGACAACGAGGATATTCACAGCAAGCCCTTTATAGGGATAGCGTCGAGTTTTTCTGAAATAGTTCCCGGTCATGTAAATATGGAGAGGCTTTCCCAGGCGGCGGCAAAAGGGATTCACGCCGGCGGGGGGATTTCTTTCAAATTCGGGGTTCCGGCCATATGCGATGGGATTGCAATGGGGCATGAAGGAATGAGGTATTCTCTTCCTTCAAGAGAAGTAATAGCAGATTGCGTGGAGTCGGTGGCAATGGCTCACGGACTGGACGGGCTTGTTCTTCTTACAAGCTGCGACAAGATAACACCGGGCATGCTTATGGCTGCCGCCCGTCTGGATATACCTTCTGTTGTTCTTACTGCAGGCCCTATGTTAACCGGCCGCAGCAAGGGTAGGAGACTCTCTCTGGTTCGGGATACTTTCGAGGCGGTTGGAAATTGCGAAGCCGGAAAAATAACTGAATCGGAGCTCGAAGAACTGACTTTAAAGGCCTGTCCGGGGTGCGGTTCCTGTCAGGGTTTATACACTGCAAATACAATGAATTCTCTTACCGAGGCCATGGGTATGAGCCTGCCGGGATGCGGAACAGCCCCGGCCGTAAGCGCGGAAAAAGAACGCATATCATACAGAAGCGGTAAAAAAGCTGTTGAACTTGTAAGAGATGAGGTTACACCGCGGAGTATTATGAACGAAAATGCATTTCATAACGCCATTGTGGTGGACATGGCGACGGGGGGATCAACAAACACTGTTCTTCATCTTCCGGCTATAGCTCATGAATGCGGTCTGAGTCTGGATTTATCTGTGTTTGACAGAATAAGCAGGGATACTCCTCAGATACTCAGTTTAAGGCCGGGTGGAAATTATTTTATGGAAGATCTCGACTGGGCGGGTGGGATACCCGCAGTTTTAAAAAACTTGAGCGGTTATGTTAAGGATAATAACACCGTTTCCGGCAAAAGGATAAAAGAAATTGCCGAAAACGCGGTAGTTGAAGATGATGATGTAATAAGGACACATTCAACTGCCTATCGCGAAAGCGGCGGGCTGGCTATACTTTACGGAAACATCTGTCCTGACGGGGCGGTTGTTAAATCCGCAGCGGTTGATGAAAAAAACATGAAGATGTCGGGACCTGCAAGGATATTTTCAAGCGAGGAGGAAGCTGTAGAGGCGATAAGAAACAGGGAAGTAAAAAAAGGAGATGTCGTTATCATCCGTTACGAAGGGCCTTCCGGGGGGCCGGGTATGAGGGAAATGCTTAACCCTACATCGATACTTGCGGGTATGGGCCTTGAGAAGGATGTCGCCCTTATTACGGACGGAAGATTTTCCGGGGGAACCAGGGGGCCCTGTATCGGACATGTTTCTCCGGAAGCAGCGCAGGGAGGACCAGTAGCGGCGATTGAGGAGGGAGATGAGATTGAGATTGACATTACCCGAAGGTCTCTGAATGTGAAACTTTCCGATGAGAATATCAGGGAAAGACTGAAGAAATGTAAAAAACCGGAAAGAAAAGTTTCCGGGTGGCTATCAAGGTATGCCAGGCTTGTAACCTCGGCAGCGCAGGGCGCGGTTTTGAAATAGCGGGTTGTAAACAGATACAAAGAAGGAGAATAAAAAGTTCAAGAAGGACGGTTAAAATCATGAATGGAGCAAAAATAGTACTGGAGAGTTTAAAAAGGGAAGGCGTAAAACATATATTTGGGATATGCGGCGGGTCCGTGATTCCGATTTTTGACGAACTTCATTCTGAAAAAGATTTGAAGTTTATATTGACAAGGCATGAGCAGGCAGCCAGTCATATGGCAGACGGTTACTCAAGGGCCACGGGAGAAGTCGGGGTCTGTATCGCCACATCCGGCCCGGGTGCTACAAACCTGGTAACGGGGCTTGCCACTGCTTACCTTGATTCTATTCCGATGTTGGCGATTACCGGACAGGTGGCATCGCATCTTGTCGGAAATGACGCTTTTCAGGAAGCCGATACTACAGGTATAACCCGGCCGGTTACAAAGCAGAACTATCTCATAACGGATGTGAGGGACCTTGCAGGGACTATTAAGGAAGCCTTTCATCTTGCCAGGACGGGCAGGCCCGGCCCTGTACTTATAGATATAGCGGTTGATGTTCAAAGGGCCGAGTGTAAGTTTGAATATCCGGAAAAGGTTCAGATAAGGGGATATAAACCTAAAATAAAAGGGCATAAAAAGCAGATTAAAAAAGCTGCGGAGGCAATAAATAATTCTGAAAGACCTGTGATTTATGCCGGGGGAGGAGTTATCTCTTCCGAAGCTTCCGGTCATCTTAAAAAGTTTGCTGAAAAAGGCCTTCTTCCCGTGACTACTACCCTGATGGGCAAAGGGGCATTCCCTTCCGAGTCGGAGCTTTCTCTTGATATGCTGGGGATGCACGGTACTTACTATGCAAACAAGGCAGTGCAGGAATCCGACCTGCTGGTTGCTGTAGGGTCCAGGTTTGATGACAGGGTTACGGGCAGGCTCTCGGACTTTGCAAAAAAAGCAAAAAAGATACATATTGATATAGACCCGACTTCGATTTCAAAAACGGTAAAGGCTGATATACCTATTGTCGGAGATTGTAAAAACATTCTTTCTTTGCTGACAAAGCAGGTTGAGAGAAGGCAGAGGAAAAAATGGCATGAAAAAATCGCCCAATGGAAGGAAAAATGCCCTCTTTCTTATACAGAGGATGATAAGCTGCGCCCCCAGTATGTAGTAGAGCAGTTCTGGAAGCTGACAAAAGGGGAAGCCGTTGTTGCAACTGAGGTCGGTCAGTGTCAGATGTGGGGTGAACAGTTCTACAAGTACAACAAGCCCAGGACATTTTTAACCTCGGGCGGACTCGGAACGATGGGGTATGGTTTTCCAGCAGCAATAGGAGCGAAAACAGCCCGCCCTGAAAAAACGGTAATAGATATAGCTGGAGACGGAAGTTTTCAGATGAATATTCAGGAGCTCGCAACATGCGTTGTAAATAAGATTCCTGTTATCGTTGCGGTTCTTAATAACAATTATCTGGGGATGGTACGGCAGTGGCAGGAGCTTTTTTACAAGAAAAGATACAGCCAGGTCTGTCTGGGAGAATCTCACGATAAACGGGTTCCGGATTTTGCTAAAGTTGCCCAGGCGTACGGCGCTAAGGGAATAAGGGTGGAAGAAAAGAGCAAGGTCAAGGATGCGATAAAAGAGGCCCTTGCATATAAGCAGGGACCGGTAGTGATTGATTTTATAGTGGAACAGGAAGAGAACGTCTATCCCATGGTTCCGGCCGGTGCGGCATTGGATGAAATAATGCTGGAGATGGCATAAAAGGGTCGGTTATTATGAGGATATACAGAATATGTAAAGAGGGATTAAAATGAAACATACAATATCAGTTCTTGTGGAAAATAAATCAGGGGTGCTGGCCAGGATTTCAGGTCTTTTCAGCGCAAGGGGATACAACATAGATTCTCTTGCGGTAGGCCCGACTGAAGATCCTGATACATCCAGGATGACTATTGTTGTAGGAGGGGATGAGGATGTTCTGGAGCAGGTCACAAAACAGCTTAATAAGCTCCCGGATACCATAAGCGTGAAAGACTTTCTTAGTGCGGAATTTGTTGAGAGAGATTTGATGCTTATAAGGGCAAAGGCAAGCAAAAAGGAAAGGCCGGAGATAATGGAGATTGCAGGCATATTTAGGGCTAAGGTTGTTGATGTGGCCCAGGATTCTGTGATGATTGAAGTGACCGGCAGCGAGAGTAAGATTGAAGCATTTATAGAGCTGATGATGCCTTACGGAATTAAAGAGATGGCAAGAACAGGAATAATAGCCCTGGAAAGAGGAGGAAAATAATGTGCGCCAAAATGTATTATGAATCTGATGCCGATTTAAAGCATCTTAAAGAAAAAAAGGTTGTTATTGTAGGATACGGGTCCCAGGGGCATGCTCATGCAAAAAACCTGAGGGACTCCGGAATAGATGTAATAGTTGCGGATGTTGAGGGTTCGGAAAACTTCAAACAGGCGCAGAAAGACGGTTTTGAGCCGCTCAGCGCCAGTGATGCTGTTAAGAAGCAGGGAGTCGGATGGGTTCAGCTGCTTGTTCCCGATACTCTTCAGCCGGCGGTTTATGAGGAAATAAAACCATATATAAAAGATAAAGAAAATATCGTAATAGGGTTTTCTCACGGGTTTAACATAAGGTTTAAGCAGATTAAGCCAACTGAAAATGCTGATGTGGTTATGGTCGCTCCAAAGGGACCGGGGCACCTTGTGCGCAAGGTTTATGAAGAAGGAAACGGTGTTCCGATGCTTGTTGCGGTAGAGAAGGATGTCTCCGGCAAGGGGTTGGATCTGGCTCTGTCATATGCGAAGGCGATAGGGGGCACGAAAGCCGGAGTTATTGAAACGACTTTTAAGGAAGAGACCGAGACGGATTTGTTCGGCGAACAGGCTGTTTTATGCGGTGGCGTTGTAGAGCTTATGAAGAAGGGGTTTGAAACTCTGACTGAAGCGGGATACCAGCCAGAGATAGCATATTTTGAGTGTCTGCATGAAATGAAATTAATAATTGACCTTGTTTACTCAAAGGGTATATCCTATATGAATTATTCCATATCCGATACGGCTGAATACGGAGAGTACTCCAGGGGCGAGCGGGTTATAAGCGATGAGACAAAGAAGGAGATGAAAAAAATACTTGCTGAAATTCAGTCCGGGGAATTTGCTAAGGAGTGGATTGAGGAAAACCGCAAGGGCCTTCCGAAATTTAAAAAGAAACGTTCGGAGATGGAAAATCATATAATTGAGAAAACAGGTAAGAAATTAAGAGATATGATGGAATGGCTGAAGTAGCTTCCCCGCCGGGGAAGTCAATAGCGGCTTCCTTAGCTTCAGGGATTGCGCTGCTAAGCGGGTTTGCCGGTTTTCTTTCGGCTCTTGACAATGCCCTTGCTCCGGCGGTATACTTTCTTTTTGCTATGTTTTTCTTTGAAAACACATTTGCCGGATTGTCATCCGGAAAAAATTTAAGTATAGTTAAGGCCGCCGGACTGATGTTTTATACCGCAACGGTCTCTGTTCTGATTTGGGGAAGATTACTTTACAGTAATCAGGTAATTGGAGCGGCGGTGTTATTTTTGTGGGCTATGGCGTCTTTAGTATGGGTGGTTAAAAACTGCTCTGAAAACAAGGATATTGATAGTATCGGCTTACCGATAGGCCCGGCGGCGGTTTTTATACTTTCTGTATATATGCTGCTGATTAGATTTGGGGCGGGTTCTTCAGTAATATTTCCCATAATATCGCTTATGGTTCTGTTTTTTTCTTTTATGATGGTTGTAAAGTGCAGATTCAGCATTACGCTGTTGAAAAAAAAATCATATTACTCAATAGTGGCGGGGGTATTGGTGGGGCTGATTGGAATATATATGGTGGATGAGGTTTTTGCGATTATGTTATTTACGGTTGTTTATCTTTTTGGAGCGGCGGTAAGGACAGATTGAAAAATGAATAAGATAAAAATATTTGATACGACATTAAGAGACGGGGAGCAGTCTCCCGGGGCAAGCATGAATATTGCTGAAAAAATTCAAATTGCCCGGCAGCTCGAAAAAATGGGGGTAGATACTATCGAAGCCGGGTTTCCGGTGGCTTCCCAGGGCGATTTCGAAGCAGTAAAAAGGGTTGCTTCAGAGATTAAGAAATCCTCGGTTTGCGGTTTGGCCCGGGCGGTTGAGGGGGACATCAAAAGATGCTGGGATGCCGTAAAATCCGCGCGAAAGCCTAAGATCCATACTTTTATAGCCACCAGTTCAATACACAGAAAGTCAAAGCTGGGTATGACTAAAAAAGAGGTAATACAGAATGCTGTTAAAGCGGTGAAAAAAGCATGCTCCTTCTGCAAAGACGTGGAGTTTTCAGCTGAAGACGCCACAAGGACGGACCCGGAATACCTCATTGAGGTTGTGAGAGCGGCGGCAGATGCTGGAGCAAAGACGATAAATATTCCTGATACAGTCGGTTATGCGCTGCCTGCCGAATTCGGGGAATTAATAAAAAGAATTAGAAATTCTCTTCCGGAAGATGTGGTTTTGAGTGTTCATTGTCACAATGACCTCGGGCTTGCTTCGGCAAATTCGTTGGAAGCGGTAAGCAGCGGCGCCTCTCAAATTGAGTGTACTGTTAACGGAATAGGAGAAAGGGCAGGAAATGCCGCCATGGAAGAGGTTATTATGGCCTTAAAGGTTCGTAAAGATATATTCGGCGAAATTTCTATGGATATAGACACCAGGCAGATATTCCCTACTTCATCTCTTGTTGCCCGTCTTTCCGGAATGCAGGTGCAGCGAAATAAAGCCGTTGTCGGAGCAAATGCTTTCAGGCACGAGGCAGGTATACATCAGCACGGTGTTATTAAGGATAAACTTACCTATGAAATAATGACCCCTGAATCGGTCGGGAGTAAGGTGGAGGCGTTGTACCTGGGAAAACATTCGGGAAGGCACGCGATTAAGGAAAGGCTTGAAAGGATGGGTGTGGATGCGGGCAAGATTGATATAGAAGACCTATTTGAGAGGTTTAAGAAACTGGCAGATAAGAAAAAACAGGTTTACGATGACGAGATTTTAACGCTGGTAGAAGACCAGATTGGTTCCGTAAGGAAAATATATGAGCTGGATTATATTCATACTCTTTCAGGAACAAAGACGGTTCCAAGCGCGACAATAAGGATTAAAATAAATAAATCCGGAAAAAAATCCAGGGTGATTCAGGAAGCGGCAGTAGGGGACGGGCCTGTTGACGCATGTTACAATGCAATAAATAAGGTGACCGGAATAGTACCTGTTCTGGTGGACTATAATATCAAAGCGGTATCACGCGGGGGTGATTCGCTCGGCGAGGTAACAATCAGAATCAAGGAAAAAGAGGCTTCAGGGGAAATTCAGGGCAGGGGTTCATCCACGGATATTATTGAAGCCTCGGCGCTTGCATATATATCTGCAATAAACAGGTTGAAGGTATTAAAAAGCGGAAAAGGAGGAGGCCGGCTGCGCGCAAATTTGTAAGCACCGGCAATAGTTAATTATGAGTCTTGCAAGAAATATTTTTAAAAGAAAGCTTGGTTTAAAGAAATTAAGCGCTGGGGAATTTATAGAATCAGAAGTAGATGTAATTCTTTCAAATGATGTTACTACACCGCTGGCTATAGATGCATTTAAAAAATCAGGTTCATCCCGGGTTCGTTATCCTGATAAGTCGGTCGTGGTTGCGGATCACTTTACGCCGAATAAGGATATCGCTTCTGCCGAGCAGGTTAAGAAGGTAAGAGAATTCGCTTCAGAGCAGGGGATACGTTTTTTTGATGCGGGTTGCGGCATAGAGCATGCTCTTCTTCCTGAAAAGGGGCTTGTTCTCCCTCAGGACATAATAATCGGGGCAGATTCCCATACGGTCACATACGGGGCTTTAGGGGCGATTGCAACCGGTGTTGGGTCTACGGATGTTGCAGCTGCATGGCTTACGGGGAAATGCTGGTTCAAGGTGCCGGAAGCTGTGAAAATTGTATTAAAAGGCAAGCTTCTTAAATATGTAAGCGGTAAGGACATAATTTTATATCTGATCAGCAGATTGGGAACTGACGGTGCTTTGTACAAGGGACTTGAGTTTTGCGGGGATGCCATGGAAGAACTTTCGGTTGATTCGCGTTTTACAATTTCAAATATGGTTATTGAGTGCGGAGCAAAGTACGGCATAATGGAAACACCGAGAAAGATTATTGAATATGTTGAGAAAAGGGCGAGCAGGCCATACACTCCTTTGCCCGGGGAGTATGATATGGGAAAAGATGAAGATTATGAAGATGTTATTGAGATTGATTGCTCCAGCATAAAGCCTCAGGTTGCATTTCCTTCGTCTCCGGCAAATTCCCGTCCGGTGGACTCTATTGAAAAGGTAAAGCTGGACCAGGTTGTTATCGGCTCATGCACAAACGGCAGGATAGAAGATTTTGTCAGGGCTGCGCGCATCTTGAAAGGAAAGAAAGCGGCTCCGGGTATTCGCTTTATAGTTATCCCGTCCACTGCCAGGATGTATGAGCAGATGATTGAAAAAGAATTAATTAAAATATTTATTCAGGCAGGAGCAGTGATATCGCCTCCTACGTGCGGTCCATGCCTGGGCGGACATATGGGGATACTGGCTGACGGTGAAAAAGCCCTGGCCACAACAAATAGGAATTTTGTGGGAAGAATGGGACATAAAAACTCTCAGGTTTATCTTTCGAATCCTGAAGTAGCTGCCGCAAGCGCGGTTGCCGGGTATATTGTATCACCGGAGTTATTGAAGTAAAAAGTGAAGGGGATAGTTAAGAGGGAAAATGAAAAATATAATTATAGAAGGCAAGGTTTTCAAATTCGGCGACAATGTAGATACTGATCAGATAATTCCTGCCAGGTTTCTTGATACATCTGATCCTGAAAAACTCTCCAAACATTGCATGGAGGGTGTTGACGAGAATTTTTCACAGAGAGTTAGTAAGGGAGATATAATAGTTGCGGGCAGAAATTTCGGGTGCGGTTCTTCCAGGGAGCATGCGCCGCTTTCTATAAAAGGATGCGGTGTGGGTGCGGTTGTTGCTGTAAGCTTTGCAAGAATATTCTTTAGAAATGCTGTCAATATCGGTCTTCCGATAGTAGAGATATCGGATTTTAAGGCAAAAACAGAAGACGAGGTTTCAATTGAATTGAATAAAGGAAAAATACGGAATAAAACCTCAGGTGAGGAGAGGCGTTTTTCAGAATTCCCCGTTTTTCTGACCCGAATTATTTCCGCCGGCGGGCTGATTGAGAAAACCAGAGAAGATTTAATAGAAAGGGATTAAGATGGCTAAAACTTACAATATTGCTGTAATACCCGGGGACGGGACAGGCCCCGAAGTTGTAAAAGAAGGCAGGAAGGTTTTAGATGCCGCTGCTGAAAAATTCAGTATAAAAATTAATTACATAGAGTATGATTTTGGTGGAGAGCGATATTTGCGCACCGGGGAACCATTGCCTGATTCTGCAGTAGATGAGCTGAGGAAAACCGATTCGATTTTTCTTGGAGCAATCGGGCATCCGGATGTGCCGCCCGGAATACTTGAAAAGGGGATTCTGCTAAAACTCAGGTTTGAGCTTGACCAGTATATAAACCTCCGCCCGGTAAAATTATATGAAGGAGTAGAGACTCCAATAAAAAATAAAGGACCCGGGGAGATAGACTTTACTGTAATACGGGAAAATACCGAAGATTTGTATACGGGAACCGGCGGTTTTACGCACAGGGGTTCGGCAGATGAGGTGGCGGTACAGAGCTCAGTATATACACGCAGGGGGGTGGACCGGGCTTTGAAGTATGCCTTTGAATATGCCAGAAACCGAAGATCCAGCAGACCCTGGAAGGGGCTGTCAGAAGAAGAAAAAGAAAAGGGTTTAAAAGGTCAGCTTACACTAGTGGGCAAGACAAACGTTCTTACCTATATTTATGACCTGTGGAAACGCGCTTTTGATGAGATGGGGGAGAAAACCTATCCGGATATAAAGCGGGATTACAATCATGTTGATGCCTGCTGCATGTGGATGGTGAAAAACCCCCAGTGGTATGATGTAATCGTTACCGGTAATATGTTTGGAGACATCATTACAGACCTCGGTGCCATGATACAGGGAGGAATGGGGATTGCCGCGGGCGGGAATATAAATCCCGAAGGAGTATCCATGTTTGAGCCGATTGGCGGTTCCGCTCCCAAGTATACGGGTCAGGGTAAAATAAATCCTTTGGCTGCTATATCTTCCGTTCAGCTTATGCTGGAAGAACTGGGGGAGGAAGATGCCGCAGGCTCTGTTGAGAATGCCCTGCGCCGGGTGGTCGCCGAAAGACTGGATTCTCTGGCTGCAGGAAGAATGGGATATACAACAACCCAGGTGGGAGATATGGTTGTTCGGGAGGTTTTAAAATAAAATGGATGGTATAAATACGGCTATAGTTGGAGCAACTGGAGCGGTGGGGGAGCAGATGCGGAAAATAATGCAGGAAAGGAATTTTCCGGTAAAGAATATGCGTTATATGGCTTCCAGTCGTTCAAAAGGCAGGAAGCTTAAGTGGAGGGATTCCTATGTGGAGGTTGAAAACCTGGAGGAAGCGGATTTCAGCGATGTTGATATAGCATTATTTTCCGCGGGGGCTAAACGTTCGAAAAAATATGCGCGCAAGGCCGCGGAGCAGGGGGCCACAGTTATTGATAATTCAAGCGCATTCAGGATGGATATCGATGTTCCGCTTGTCATACCGGAAGTTAATCCGGAGGATATAAAAGAAAACACCGGGATAATTGCAAATCCGAACTGTTCAACTATTCAGATGGTAATGGCATTAAAGCCGATATACGATGAAGCCGGGATAAAGAGAATTGTTGTGGCAACCTATCAGTCGGTTTCCGGCGCAGGAAAAAAAGCGGTTGATGAGCTTATGCAGCAGATTAAAGATTTTCAGCAGGGAAAAAAATGTAAAACGGATATTTTTCCACACCAGATAGCATTTGAGTGTTTGCCGCAAATACCGCAGTCAGATGCTTTTGGTGAAAACGGTTATACTACAGAAGAAATGAAATTGCTGAATGAAACACGAAAAATAATGAAGGATGAAAATCTGGCTGTAACAATGACATGCGTCAGGGTTCCGGTAGTAGGCGGGCACTGCGAAGCGGTTAATATAGAAACTAAGAAAGAAATATCGCCGGCTCGCGCCAGAGAGGTTCTTGAAAAATTTCCCGGCGTCAAGGTTGAGGATAATCCGGAAAAACAGGTTTATCCGCTGGCAAACTCTTCATGGGGCAGAGATGAGGTATTTGTAGGGAGAATAAGAAAGGATTATTCTGTAAAAAACGGTTTGAATATCTGGGTTGTTGCTGATAACCTTAGAAAAGGCGCTGCATTAAACGCTGTTCAGATAGCTGAATTTATCTTAAAAAAAAAGACTGTGAATTGATTTCATGAAAATTTCCGGCAGTTTTCTGTTTGGCCGGTACACCCCGGGGGGATCTTTTGCGCATAGACTTGACGCAAGGGTGAAAATCCTTATCCTGTTCGCAATTTCGGTTTCTCTTTTTATGTCGGTTACGCCGGGTTTATTTCTTGTTTCATCGGTTTTTCTATACGGAGCGGTGTTTTTCTCAGGTATTAAAATATGTATATTTCTCAAATCCATGCTTCCGGTGCTCTGGCTGGTTATTTTAACACTCCTTTTGCATGCGGTTTTGCCGCCCTCACAGCCTGAACTGGCTGCAGCTATTTCACTCAGAATTGTTCTTTTAGTCGGGTGGGCTTCTCTTCTGACTGCAACAACTCCCGCAATGGATATAGGAAGAGCCATGGCCTGGTTTTTATATCCCCTTAAGGCCGTGGGGGTTTCGCCCTCATCGGTTGCTTTGACATTTATGCTTGCTATGAGGTTTTTTCCGATAATGCTTGAGGAAGCTGAAAGTATAATGAAAGCCCAGAAACTCCGGCCGGAAAAGCTTAAGCTGCGAGTTAAAATAGAGTCTTTCTGTACTGTTTTTATGATAAGAGTTATGAAAAGAGCGTCATCTATTGAAGATGCCCTTGAGGTTAGAGATATAAATATGCAGAGCTTAACCCCTAGGCCGGTTTTTGATGCTATTGGAATGAGGGAACTGGCAGCTGCTTTTTTCTGTATTTTATATATTCTGGGTCTGTTTTTATATTCGGGATAATATGACTGTTCTTCTGAAGGTGGAGTATGACGGGACGGATTATTTCGGGTGGCAGCAGCAGCCCGGCAGGGTTACAGTGTATGGAGAGATAAGAAAAACACTAAGAAACATATATGGAGAAAATATCAGATTAAATTACACCAGCAGAACCGATAGAGGGGTTCATGCTTCGGATCAGGTTGCGTCTTTTGACCCGCCTTTTGAAATACCGCTTGAGAGGATAAAAAAGGCTGTAAATTCAGCCCTTCCGGGCAGTATAATTATAAAGAGCGTTGAGAAATGCAATGAAGGGTTTAACCCTCGTTATGAAATTGATTCAAAACTTTATGTTTACAGAGTGTTGAACAGCTCATATATCAGTTACAGGCAGCACAGGTACGTCTGGCATATTCCCGGGGAAATTGACTGGGATACTGTTCGAGAAATGGCCGGAATGATTAAGGGAGAACATAATTTTAGTCTTTTTTCATCCGCAGGAGATAAAAAAAACCATATTATAGAAATCATGGAATGTAATGTATCAGATAACGGTAACGGATTATATAAGTTGAATTTTCGCGCGCGTTATTTTCTTACGTATATGGTCAGGTTTATTACCGGTTTCTTAATATCAGCCGGAAAAGGCAAAAGGAATAAAGAGGATCTGGTTCGGTTATTGTCCGGTAAAGGTAAAAGATGCAATTTCTGCGCTCCGGCAAAAGGTCTAGAGCTAAGAAAGGTTTATTTTTAAAATATGTGATATATAGGTTTGGTGCCGAAGGTGGGAGTCGAACCCACACGGAGTTACCCACACGGACCTGAACCGTGCGCGTCTGCCTGTTCCGCCACTTCGGCACGTTTGGTAATTGTAAACTTAAAATAATATGTTGTCAAGGTGAGCTTATTTTGATAAAATCAAACCTATGTATAGAAAATTATATCATCTTTCAGGGGTTTTTTTCGCTGTATGGCTTATTCTTTTTACAAAAAAATCCGCGCTATGGATTTCGGGGGTTCTTTTAGTGTTACTGACTCTTATAGATATTGCAAGGCTGCGTTATAGAAAGATTAATAGGGTGGTTTATAAAAATATACCTATTTTAAGGCGCCGGGAGGTTAAAAACTTTTCCGGCAGCCCTCCTTTTCTGGCAGGCGTTTTTGTGGCGATACTTCTGTTTCCGCCGGATGCGGCGGCGGGGGGAATAATATATCTGAGTGTGGGAGACATTTCAGCGGCGATTGCCGGAGAGAGGCTTGGGAATATAACTCTTTTTGGAAAAACAGTTGAGGGAGCTCTGGCTTTCGCGGCAGCTACTTTTACGGTTCTTGCTGTTTTTTCCTTTTCGTCTATTTTGAGTTTAAGCATATACGGGATTGCGGTAGGTTCGGTGGTCTGCGCATTTTTAGAGCTTCTACCGCTTAAGATTAATGATAATTTTTATCTTCCGGTCGCCGGAGCTCTGATATTGAGGTTCTTGGGGTGAGCAGGGTTCTGGTAACCGGTTCAAACGGTTTTATAGGCAGTCATCTTGTGGAGCGGCTTACCGGCCGGGGTGACGATGTTGTATGTATGGTTAGAGAGACTTCGGATACAAGATGGCTGAAAGGAATTTCAGCAGATTATGTTTGTGCCGATTTGTGCTCTGCGGAATCTCTTAAAGATGCCGTATGCAATGTTGAGAAGATTTATCACGTGGGAGGAGCTGTAAGGGCCGTGATGGGGAGTGATTTATATCGAATAAACAGTGAAGGCACGAGAAATCTCGTTGAGACGGTAAAGAACTGCGGCAGTCAGGTAGAAAATTTTATATATGTTTCCAGTCAGGCGGCGTGGGGTCCTTCCGGCGGCGAAGCTGTATCAGATTATGGTAAAAGTAAAAAAAAGGCAGAAGATTATGTCAAGAGCCTTCCGAATAACTCCATAGTTATACCCGCAGCGGTTTACGGCCCGAGAGATGAGGATTTTTTATCAGTCTTTAGGATGGCAGACAGGTTTGGGGTTTTTCTCAGGCCTGCGGGGGCGGGTCAGTTGAGTTTTATTCATGTGGAGGATTGTGTGAAAGGAATAATTAATGTTTCTCCCGGTGAAAGAGTTTTTCTTTCTGACGGGGAGAACTATACCTGGGAAGAGGTTGCATATGCCCTGCAGGGAAGCGTGGGGAAAAAGGTAAGGTGTTTAGATATTCCCGGTGGATTGGTTAAAATGATAGGGACTGCTGCAAGCGCCTGGGGGATGTTGACTTCAAAACCGGCTGTTCTAAATAAAGACAAAGTTAAAGAAATATTTGCCGGTGACTGGGTAATGCCTTCCTCCGGTATAGAGGTGAAATACAAACTGAATGATGGTTTCAGGCAAACCTATCAGTGGTATATAGAAAAAGGCAGGCTGTAAAGGCTGAAAAACGAAAAAAGGAGATACCGATGAGTGATTTGTTTGATAAATGCCGTGATTTCCGGGCGGCTAAAGAGGTTATGGCTTTGGGATGTTATCCGTATTTTCACAAAGTTGAAACCGGTCAGGATCCGGTGGTGAATGTTGAGGGAAAACGAATGATTATGATGGGGTCGAACAATTACCTTGGATTAACCTCGCATCCCGCCGTTAAGAAGGCCTCGATTAATGCCACGGAAAAATACGGGGTCGGTTGTGTGGGGTCGCGTTTTCTTAACGGAACCCTGGAAATGCATGAGGAGCTGGAAAATCGCCTGGCAGAATTTGTGAAAAAACCGGCCTCGCTGCTTTTTACAACCGGGATGCAGACTAATCTGGGGGTTATAAGTTCCCTGGTTGGCAGAGGGGAAACAATAATAACCGACAGGTATGACCATGCTTCAATAATCGACGGGTGCAGATTGTCATTCGGAAAGATGAAAAGATTCAGGCATAACGACATGTCGGATTTGGAGAAGGTATTAAAGTCGTGTGATAAAAATAAGGGGAAGCTTATAATAGTGGATGGTGTTTTCAGCATGGAGGGCGATGTGGCAGATCTGCCTTCAATTGTTAAGCTGGCGAAAAAATATGATGCCAGGTTGCTTGTTGATGATGCACACGGTATCGGGGTGATGGGAAAGAACGGTCGCGGAACCGCCGAACATTTTGACCTTGAAGATGAGGTGGATTTGATAGTAGGGACATTTTCCAAATCTTTTGCTTCAATCGGGGGGTTTGTTGCGGGCGATGAAGAAACTATTCATTATTTAAAACACAATGCCCGTTCTCTTATTTTTTCCGCTTCGCCGCCGCCGGCTAATGTGGCTTCGGTTCTGGCTGTTTTAAATATTCTTGAGAAAGATAAAAGCAGGCTCAGGAGTTTATGGGAAAATGCCGAGAAGCTACGCAGGGGTTTTAAGGAAATCGGGTATGATACGGGGGAGAGCACAACCCCCATAATCCCGCTTATAATAGGCGACAGCATGAAGGCTTTTCAGATGTGGAAAATTTTGTTTGACAGGGGGGTTTTTACCACTCCCGTGGTTTCTCCGGCAGTGCCCGATAACAGGGCCCTGATAAGGGTTTCCGTGATGGCAACTTTCAGCCAGAGGCATATTGACCAGGCCCTGGATGTTTTTGAGGAGACAGGAAAGATGATCGGGGTTGTACCGGACCGTAAAGGAAAATCAGGGGAGGGGCCCAAAACAATGAAGGAAAAAATGCGTAACTGGATGAAAAAACTATGGAGAGTTAAGTGAAAATTAAAAAGGTGGAGAGCAGAAGGGAACTTAAAAGGTTTATGAAATTCCCGGAGAAAGTATATCAGGGGAATAAAAACTGGGTTCCTAAGCTTGACGTTGATATAAAACACCTGTTGAGCGAGAAAAACCCGTTTTTTTCACATGCCTGGATGGAACTTTATATGGCATATGAAGGAAAAAAACCTATAGGCAGAGCGGCTGCAATTATAGATTATAACTATCTCAAACACCAGGACGATAAAACAGGGTTTTTCGGTTTCTTTGAATCTTTTGAAGATAAAAAAATCCCGGAAAAACTTCTTCACAGATGTGAAAGAGAGTTGAAGAAAAAGGGCATGAAACGTGTTGTGGGTCCGATGAATCCCTCTTCAAATGATGAATGCGGGGTGCTTCTGGATGGTTTTGATTCGCCTCCAAAGTTTATGATGCCATATACGCCCCGCTACTATCTTGATATTCTGGAAGAAGCGGGCTACAGAAAGCAGCATGATTTGGTGGCGCTAATAATGGATGTATCAAAAGGTCCGGCTCAAAGACTTCAAAGGGCAGTAAAAAGGTTGAAAAAAAAAGAGCCCGGGATGTATTCAAGGCCCGTTAAAATGGGAGAGTTTGAAAAAGAGATAGGGTACGTTAAGGAAATATATAATGAGGCTTGGAGTGAAAACTGGGGTTTTGTTCCGTGGACGGAGGCGGAGTTGACAGATATCGCAAGGCAGATGAAGCCCCTGGTGATGGCTGATCTTGTGCAGATAGGGTTCTTTGAGGAAGAGCCTGCCGGGTTTCTTCTGGCCCTTCCTGATTACAATGAAGTAATAAAAAAGATAGGCAGAAAGCTATTGCCGCTTGGATGGTTGAAGTTTATTCTTTTAAAAAGAAAGATAAAGGGCTTGAGACTGATGGCAATGGGAATAAAAAACAAATTTCAGAACAGGGGTTTGGGCGCACTGATGTATAATAACTCTCTTGAATCTGCTGTAAAGAGAGGATTCAGAGAGTGTGAGTTTTCATGGATACTTGAAGATAATCTAAATACTATTAAAATAGGTAAGATGATGGGGGGAGAAATATATAAGAAATACAGGATATACGGAAAGGGCTTGACATAGGGTCTTTATTTCCATAAAATTACCAAAAAGAAATCCGAAATATTGACGATAGAAAAAGCATTAAATTTATGAAAAAAGGAAAAACCATGGGCAAAAAAGAGAAGAAAAAAAATAAAGATTCAAAAGAAGTTGAAGAACTTCGGCAGGCGCTTGATAAAAGCAAGCAGGAGGCTGAACTTTATTTAAATCAGCTCAGAAGATTAAAAGCCGATTATGAAAACTACAGGAAAAGGATGGAGAAGGTTTCATCCGGGAACTACGAAGAAGGAAAAAAAACAATTGCAAAGGATCTCCTTGTGGTTTTAGATAATTTCGAAAGAGCTCTTTCCGAAGAAAAGCTGGATAAGGAAGGCATTAATTTAGTAAACAAGGAGTTTTTTAATATTTTAAGGAAAAAAGGGGTGGAGAGAATGGAGGCTTTAAACAGCAGGTTTGATCCCAATTTGCATCATGCTGTAAATTATGTAGAGAGGGATAATGAAACTGAAGAGAAGGTGGTAGAAGTGCTTCAGCCCGGGTATCTCTGGAAGAACGCGGTGCTGAGGCCAGCAATGGTTGTTGTCAGTAAACCAAAGGAAGAAGAATAAGTAAACAGGAGGTAATAGATTATGGCAATATTAGGAATTGATTTAGGAACAACAAATTCATGTATGGCGGTTATAGAAGCGGGGAAACCCGAGATTATATCAAATGCCGAGGGCAACAGAACGACCCCATCTGTAGTAGCGTTCACAAAAGACGGGGAAGAGCTTGTGGGACAGGTTGCCAAAAGACAGGCCATAACAAATTCAAAAAATACGGTCTTTTCCGTTAAGAGGTTCATGGGGAGAAAATTAAACACTTCGGCTATAGCAGAGGATAAAAAACACGTTCCTTATGAGCTCAGTTCAGCTCCGAACGGGGATGTGCGCATAAAGATAAAGGGAAGGGAATATTCCCCGCCTGAAATATCGGCGAAAATTCTGCAGAAAATGAGAAGGGATGCAGAGGAATATACAGGTTCAAAAATCACAGAAGCTGTAATAACTGTCCCCGCTTATTTTAATGATTCTCAGCGAAAGGCTACAAAAGAGGCCGGAAAAATTGCGGGGCTTGAGGTCAAGAGGATAATTAACGAGCCTACAGCTGCTGCACTGGCTTACGGCCTGCAGAAGAAGAAGAATATAACAATAGCCGTATTTGACCTTGGCGGCGGAACTTTTGATATATCAATTTTAAAAGGAGAGAAGGAAGAGGAATCAAACATAATAGAAGTTAAATCCACAAACGGGGATACTCATCTGGGCGGGGATGATTTTGACCAGAGAATAATAAACTGGATTTATGAGGAATACAAAAAACAGGAGGGAGTTGATTTAGCCGGAGACAATCAGGCAATGCAGCGCCTGAAGGAGGCAGCTGAAAAAGCTAAATGCGAACTGTCAACCACAAACAAGACGGAAATTAATCTTCCTTATATTACCGCGGATCAAACAGGGCCGAAACATCTCAGCATGACTCTTTCAAGGGCTAAGCTTGAGTCTCTGGTCGGCGATCTTGTAGATAAAACAGTTGGGCCATGTAAGAAAGCCTTAAGCGATGCAGGTTTATCTTCATCAGACATAAACGAAGTTGTCCTTGTTGGCGGAATGACTAGAATGCCGCTTGTTCAGAAAAAAGTGAAGGAACTATTCGGAAGGGAACCCCACAAGGGAATTAACCCTGATGAGGTTGTGGCTTCCGGGGCGGCTATACAGGCCGGTGTGCTGGGAGGTGAAGTAAAGGATGTTCTTCTGCTTGATGTAACGCCCCTTACTCTCGGAATAGAAACACTGGGAGGGGTGATGACCCCTCTTATTGAGAGAAATACCACCATACCAACTAAAAAGACGAAAACATTCAGTACGGCAGCTGATAATCAGCCGGCGGTTACTGTGCACGTGCTTCAGGGGGAAAGGAAGATGGCAAAGGATAATAAATCGCTGGGGCAGTTTGAACTGACGGGGATTCCGCCTGCGCCGAGGGGAGTTCCGCAGATTGATGTTACTTTTGATATAGATGCCGACGGCATAATACATGTATCTGCAAAGGACAAGGGTACAGGCAAAGAACAGTCCATAACGATAAAAGCTTCAAGCGGTCTTTCTGAAGAAGAGGTTGAGGAGCTGATAAAAGAAGCCAAGGAGCATGAGCAGGAGGATATGGAGAAAAAGGAGCTCATTGAATCAAGGAACAAGCTCGAGTCAACAATATATTCTGTTGAAAAATCATTGAAAGAGCACGGAGATAAGGTTGACAAGAAAATAAAAGATGAAATAGAGTCTGCTCTGTCGGAATCCAAGGGAAAACTGGAGTCACAGGACAAGTCTGAACTTGAAAAGGCCGCCAGCGAACTTACTGAAAAGTCACAGAAATTGGCACAGTATATTTACCAGCAGTCCCAACAGCAGGAAGCCGGAGAACAGTCTCAAAAGCAGGATGCAGATTCTCAGCAGCAGAACCAGCAGCAGGATGATGAAGATGTTGTTGATGCGGAATACGAAGTTGAAGACGAAGAAAAGAAAGAGTAATTTAATTGTCTCAAGATTATTATGAAATTCTGGGCGTCGGCAAGGATGCATCGCAGGAAGAAATACGCAAGGCATACCGGAAACTGGCATTAAAGTATCATCCTGATAGAACAAAGGGAGATAAAGAAGCCCAGGAGAAGTTCAAGGAAATAAACGAGGCATATGAAGTTCTCAGCGATGAGGGCAAGAGAAAAAATTATGACCGCTTTGGAAAACAGGGCGCTGATATGGGCTCCGGCGCCGGGGCTGGCGGATTCGGCGGGTTTGAAGCCGGCGGGTTCAGTGATTTTTCGGATATTTTTGATCAGTTTTTTGGAGGGGCATCAGGACGCTCCGGCGCAAAAACCAGGGAAAAGGTATATAGAGGAAGTTCTTTAAAGCTGAAGGCTGAAATAACCCTTCAGGAGGCTGCAGAGGGAAAAAAGGTAAAGCTAAAGGTTTTAAGGCAGGATCCCTGTGAGGCCTGCGGAGGTAGGGGCGGTGATTTCACCACCTGTTCCACATGCAAGGGAACCGGGGCTGTATCCAGAGGAGGCGGTTTCTTTAAAATAAGCCAGAGCTGTCCCCGGTGCGGGGGAAAAGGCCAGGCTAATACCAACCCGTGCTCAGATTGCAGGGGCACAGGCCTTCAGGCAAACAAAGATTCCATTTCAGTTAAAATCCCTCCAGGTGTTCATGACGGTTCAACCCTCAGGTTGAGAGGGCAGGGAAATGCCGGAAGATACAATGGCCCGCGAGGGGATATTTTTGTGGAGATAAAGGTAAAGCCGCATGAATCAATAAGAAGAGATGGGAACAATCTTTATACAAGGGTTCCGGTTTCTTTCCCTGAGGCGGTTTTAGGCACATCAAAGAAGATAAAAACTTTAAATGGAACAAAAACAGTAAAAGTGCCTTCAGGCATACAGTCCGGCACAAAGTTACGGCTGAAAGGGGAGGGGATGCCCAACATAAACAGCTACGGCAAGGGTGACCTTTTTGTTGAAGTGAAATTGATAACCCCCAAAAAGCTTAATAAACAGCAGAAAGAGGCATTGAAAAAATATGCTGAGCTTACCAAAGACAGCGACAACCATAATTCGTCCTGGTGGAATAAACTGTTTGAATGAAAAAAATATTTTTGAGGGATTCGCTTTACAAGGGTAAGGTTTGCAAAATTGACAGTGATAACAGTCATCACCTGAAGGTTCTTAAGGTAAAAAAAGGCGACATGATAACCGTGGGGGATGCGGATGCAAAAGAATTTACAGCAAGGGTTGTTTTTATAAAGGATAATGAGCATAAGATTGAAATAACTAAAGAAAACCCCACTCCTCCGAAACCATCTAAGGATTTAACATTATTTGTTTCAGTTCCGAAAAGGAACAAGTTTGAAGAGGTGGTTTTTAGATGCACTCAGGTAGGGGTTTCCCGGTTTGTTCCAATTGTAACTGAGCGTACTGAAAAAATTCCCATCAGGTCAAAAAGTAAATTTTTCAGAAGAAGCATGAAAAAGGCTTCTCATGCGGCGGAAATATCCGGCCGGGCTGAAATTCCCGTAGTCAGCGATATAATGAGTTTTGATGAGGCGCTAAAGCACTACAGTGAAAGCTCCTATGAAACAGGAATAATATTCTGGGAAAATGAAAAGAATAAAAAATGCTTGAAGCATGAAGAAGTAAAGAGTCCCGCAGCTCTTTTTATAGGCCCCGAGGGAGGGTTAAATCCTGATGAGGTTGAAAAAGCTGACAGAGCGGGATTAAAACGCCGTACTCTAGGAAGTCTTGTGATGGATGTGGAAACTGCATGTATAGCCGCAAGCTCAGTTGCTCTTTTAAAGTAAATGGAAAGAACAAAATTTCATATTAAAGATTTTGGATGTAAGGTTAATCAGTATGATTCCAGACTGATTCGCGAAGCTCTTCAATCCATGGGGCATGTGTTTTCAGGTTTGCCGGATGCTGATATAGTTCTGGTAAATACTTGTTCGGTAACCAAAAAAGCGGATAAGAAAGCATTAAAATATATTCGTCGGACAAAAAGAGAGTTTCCCAATAAGGAAATAATGGCAACGGGATGTTCTGTAAGAAAAAGTTCTTCTGTGTACCATAAGTCCGGGGCGGAGACGGCTAAGAGCTTTCTCTGGCTGGACAATCCCTCCAGGTGCATAAGGCAGTTTTATGATCATACAAGGGCCTTTATCAAGGTTCAGCAAGGATGCTCGGGCGGTTGTTCCTATTGCTCTATATGGAAATTAAAAAGGCCGTTTTTTAAAAAAAAGCCGGAAACTGTAATTAAAGAGATCAAGAAGGTATCTCAAAAACATCCTGAAATAGTTTTATGCGCTACAAACTTCAAGGAATATGGATATTTAGATGAGCTTGTTAAAAAAATGGTCAGATTAAAAGGGGACTTACGGTGGCGTTTCAGCTCTATACATCCCCTTTGTCTTAGAAAAAATATAATAGAGCTTTTAGAAGAGGATGACAGGTTCTGCCCTCATTTTCATTTTCCAATACAGAGCGCATCCGACAGTGTCTTAAAGAGGATGAACCGCAACTACAGCATAGTGATGATAAGGCGTATAATAGATGATATAAAGATTAATGTGGAAAATGCGGTTTTTTCTTTTGATTTAATAGCGGGTTTTCCGGGGGAGACTTGCGAGGATTTTAATAAGACAATAGGTTTTATTAAAGATGTATCTCCCGTAAAGGTCCACGTCTTCCCCTTTTCTCCTAGGAATAATACACCTGCTTATAAAATGGGTGGAAGGGTCATGCAAAATATAAAGAACTATCGAGTCAGAAGAATTCAGGAGGCCGCCCATGAAGAAAGGTTAAAGAATTTCAGGGAGTGGGTAGGAAAAAAAGCGGAGGTGATTCTTGAGAATGGAAAATCCGGATATACTAGAGAATACCTTCCGGTAAAGATAAAGGGCAGTCCTTCTTTTTATGGAAAACATGCGGATGTGAGGATAAGCGGTTTTACCGATAAATGCCTTACCGGATACCTTGAATAAAAATCAATTATTAATAAAATAGAAAAACCGGTGATGAAAGTAATATAATCCGCTTCAGAAAAAATTGAGGATATTTAAAATATGAATGATGAAAAATCAGAAAAAGAGAATTGTTTATTCTGCAAAATAGCAGCCGGAGAAATGAATACGGAGATGCTGTACTCCGGAGACCAGGCAGTTGCATTTAATGATGTAAACCCACAGGCGGATGTGCATGTTCTGGTTGTTCCTAAAAAACATTACAGAGACATGAATGAGGCCCCGAAAGAGATTGCGGCGGAGTGTTTTAGTGTTGTAAAGAAAATGGCCCTGGAAAAAGACATAGAAAAGACAGGATACCGGGTTGTAATAAATTGTGGTAGTGATGGAGGTCAGGAGGTTGGACATCTTCATTTTCATCTGCTGGGAGGCAGGAAAATGCAGTGGCCTCCGGGGTAGAATGGAAACCTATAACAGAAAAGAAAGGATAGGTGAGTATATAATGGGAAAAGGTCCAGTAGTGAGAAAGAGGGATAGTGAATCTGTAAATTCATTGTTAAAGAGATTCAGGAGAGCCTGCAACAAGGCAGGCATAAAGAATGAGTTGAAAAAGAGAAGATTCTATATTTCTCCAAGTGAGAACAGAAATATAGAAAAGTCAAGGGAAAAAAGAAGAAAGATAAAGGATCGTCATAAAGAGAATATAAAGCATAAAAGATTAAAAACAAAAAAAAGACAGGGATAAGAGATTCTCTGGAAAAATAATAGTCTGGCGGCATGACCGCAGGAGATAGAAAATGAAGCTGAAGGATATTTTAGAGTTTGCAATAGAGCAGGGAATGCGGAAAGACCCCAGGGAAATTGAAGAAATTAAAAGGCAGCTTGAGGGTCGCAAAACCGAATATGAAAAATTAAAAGGGGTGGAAAAAAGAGTTTTTGACACCGAATCACTGAGCAATCCGTATTCTGACACCAGGATTATACATGGAAAATCTGATGAAGAGGTAAACCATGCCTGGGTAGGGATAGATGTGGATACATCGGAACTGCTTTTAGTTGACAGGGTTAGCGGGAAAAAAGACAGCAGGCCTGTAGTTATAAGCCATCATCCATTTGGAAGAGCATATTCAAATTTTTATGATGTAATGGACTTGCAGGCGGATGCGCTTGAAGATGCGGGCGTTGCAGTTGCTGCGGCTGATAACATAACGCGCTCGAGAAAGGGGGAGGTTTCAAGAAAGGTGTCGGCTGTTAATCATTTCAAGGCCCAGGATGCCGCCAGAATTCTGAATATTCCGGCATTAAGCATTCATACTCCTGCAGATAATCAGGTGGCGGATTATCTTAAAAGGGGTTTCGACAAGGAAAAACCCCTGCGCCTGAAAAATGCGGTTGATTTTCTGATGGGGATTCCCGAGTATGAACAGGGCGCTAAAAACGGGGTTCCACCGAAAATATTGGCCGGAAATCCTGAAAACAGGTGCGGAAAGGTTTATGTAGATATGACCGGAGGAACTGAAAATGATGCGGTTTTACTTGAAAAATTGGTATCCAGCGGGATTTCTACGGTTATTGCTATGCATATGAGCGAAAAGCATTACAAAAAAGCTCAGAAAGAGAATATAAACATTATAATTGCCGGGCATATTCCTTCGGACAGTCTTGGTTTTAATCTTTTATTGGATAAGCTGATAAAAACCCGCGGGAATATTGAAATTACCGGGTTCAGCGGATTTATAAGAATAAAAAGAGATGGTTAAAGAGGAAACAATAGATAGAATACGGGAGTCAACAGATATAGTTGCTCTTGCTGAAGAATATTTGTCTTTGAAAAAAGCCGGTTCAAATTTCAAGTCACTCTGTCCTTTTCATTCGGATAATGATCCTTCTTTTGTGATATCACCTCAAAAACAGATATACCACTGTTTCGGTTGCGGGGAGTCGGGAAATGCATTTAATTTCATTATGAAGATGGAAGGAGTTAGTTTCCCTGAAGCACTTCATCGCTTGGCAGAGCGTAGTCATATTAAGATAGAAGAGTCCCCTGGAAGAGGTAAATCAGACAGAATCAGGCGGGAGATACTAAACCTTAATGAACGGGCGGCGGCTTTTTATCACAGGTGTCTATTAAGCGCGAAGGGTAAGAGAGCCCTGCGGTACTTAAAAAATAGGGGATTGACCAAGAAGCAAGTAGAAGAGTTTATGATAGGTTACGCTCCCCCGGGTAATCAGCTGGTAAAGAGAGCATTGAGTGATAACGTGGAGGGAGAGCTTCTTTTAAAAGCCGATCTCGTCGGGCAAAATACATCAGGGGTTTTTTACGACAAATTCAGAGATAGAATAATATTCCCTATCAGAGATGAAAGGGGGAGGTTTGTTGGGTTCGGAGGAAGGGGTATCGATGATAGAGAACAGCCGAAGTATTTAAACACTGCACAGAACAGGGTTTTTGAAAAAAGAAGACTAATGTACGGGCTGTATCACGCTAAGAAAAATATTAGAGAGAAGAGAAAAATTATAGTGTTGGAAGGGTACATGGATGTGGTTGCAGCTCATCAATATGGTGTTAAATGGGCAACGGCAGCGCTGGGCACTTCCCTTACAAAAGATCATGTAAAGAGGATAAGACATATGGCGGATGAGGTGATTCTCGCTTTTGATTCCGACGCTTCCGGCAGAAGGGCTGCTTCAAGAGGGATTGAAATACTTTTAGAATCCGATGTTCCCGGGAGAGTGTGCGTGCTTCCGGAAGGTAAAGATCCGGAGGATGTGATAAGAGAAAATAAAGAAATATTTATGGAAATGTTGGAAGGTTCAGTGTCAATGATTCAGTGGAGGCTTGAACACAGCATGGAAAACCATAATGAGATTAAAGAAGAAGGTGTCAGGAAATCAAAAATTGCGGAAGACATAGCCCCCGTAATCAGTAAAATAATTAACCCTGTAAAAAAGGAGGAAGCCGTAAAAATGGTTTCTGAAAGACTGGGTGTTTCAGAAGAAGCGCTTAAGATTGAAATGAGCAGGATTTCCTCCGGAAGAAAATCGTTTATCCGTGAAAAATCGGAGATGGAGATTTTATCAAGAAAAGAAAGGGCCGCCAGAGAGGTTCTTCACGTACTGATTTATCGACCGGAATTAATCAAAGAAAACGAGACATTGAAAAACATGGAATACTCATCCACAGGAAAGTACTCAAAAATGCTTAAGGATTATATAGAGAATTTTTCATGTGATGTTCAGAAGATGATTTCGTCTGCGGAAGAAAAAGAGAGAAAGATTCTTTCGCGTTTAACTGTTTGCGAATTGAACACATCGGATCCGGTTAGCTATCTTGAGGAGCTTTCAGGGGTTTTAAGGGATTGCAGGCTTAAGGAACATTATGATAAAATAGGGCTTGAAATAAAAAAATTAATCGATTTAAATAAGCCTGTAGATGAGAAAAAAAAGAAGGAATTTTCGCAAATAGCAAAAGCATTAAAAACAGGAAAAGGAAAACATTAAATAAAAATTTAAGAGGAGGAGGAGAAGATATTGGCTGATATAGAAAAACTAATTTCGAAGGGCGTTAAAAAAGGGGTGTTAACCTATCAGGAAATAAACGAACATCTTGATGAAGAGAATCTTGAGCCGTCTGATGTAGATGAGCTTTTTGATAAAATAGAAACGGCAAATATAAATGTAATTGATGAAAGAAAAAGAGAGATTGCGAAGAGCAGGAAAGACGAAACCGGCGTAAAAAGGACCCCGCCACCCTCACTGACGTCAACAGATTCGATAAAGATGTATTTGAGCGAAATGGGTAAGGAGCCTCTTCTCACAAGGACGCAGGAGATGTATCTGGCAAAAAACATACAGGAAAACGAACAGGCTCTGGTAAGGCTGATTCTGGGAACACCACTTGGAATAGATGAGTTTAAAAAAATAGCGGAAGACCTGAAAAATGATAATATTTCCCCGCGGGACATTATGAAAAGGGGAAAGAAAACAGATGAAATACTGCGGAGGATGAGGGAAAAAGTAAACTCTGTATATAATGAGGTCAAAAGGCGTCAAAGAAAGATCCACCGTAGAGAAAATAAATTAAAAAACACCAGAATAAGCGAGAAGGAAAAGAATAAACTTAGAGAAGAAATAGAAGAAGAAATAAAAGCAATTGTGGATTCCGTTCTTTCTCTTGAGTTAAGAAAATCAGTAATAAAAAAAATAATAGAGAAGTTTAAAGATGAGGCTGAACCCGTTTACAGGCTGGACAGAAGAATGTCGCGAAAGCTAAGCGGAATTTCATGTTCTTATGAGGATTTAAAGAAGCTGCACACCCGTTACAGAAAGGGGCGCTTGACGGCGGATGGTATGATTGAAAAAAGCGGATTGAGCCCTGAACGGGCAGAAGAACTAAAAGAGGAAATAAAAGGCATTAAGCTTAGCATGAGCGGGTATACAAGAAGGCTTAATATGAACCTGGAGCGGGCCAGAAGAACGATAAAGAAAGTATACGAGCATGAACAGAAGATAAATGAAGGTAAAATGACTCTTGTAAGAGCTAATCTCCGGCTGGTGGTTTCGATAGCTAAAAAGAACACCAACCCAAATTTGTCCCTTCTTGATTTAATACAGGAAGGCTCCATAGGTATGATGAAGGCGGTTGATAAGTTTAAATACAAAAAGGGTTTTAAGTTTTCGACATATGCCACATGGTGGATAAGGCAGTCTATTAACAGGGCTATTGCGGACCAGGCCCGCACTATAAGGATTCCGGTTCATATGAAGGAAATTATGAATAAGCTTTCAAAGGTATCAAGGAAATGGAGACAGCATTACGGCAGAAACCCTACTGTTGAGGAGTATTCTGAAGAGCTGGATTTAGAACCGGATAAGATAAGACGAATTATGGAAATAAGGCAGAAGCCTATTTCTCTGGATACACCGATAGGAGATGATGAGGACAGCAGGCTTGAGGATTTCATAGAAGACAGAGAGGGACAGACCCCGGATAATGCCACGATGCAATCTTTAAGGAGGAAAGAAATTGAAAATGTTTTGGGTACCCTAAAGGAAAGGGAGGCAAAAATCATAAAGCTTCGTTTTGGTTTGGAGGGCGGGTATCCAAGAACTCTTGAAGAAGTAGGGAAATATTTCGGTGTAACAAGGGAGCGTGTCAGGCAGATAGAGGCAAAGGCGTTAAAAAAGCTCAAGTATCCAAACAGAAGCAAGCGGTTACGTGAATACCTGCACCTGGAAGAATAGAAATATTTAGCTTTTCTTCGTGCTTATCATTGACATAACTGAAAAAATAGATAAAAATAATATAGATTTACGGGCCCATAGCTCAGTTGGTTAGAGCACCTGACTC